>JACLAC010001780.1_pt1 | contig 15725 bp, 5 predicted proteins | sample 8027881 | NCBI WGS metagenome assembly JACLAC01 (sample SAMN15725517, study PRJNA655200) | protist metagenome | isolation source: fluorescence activated cell sorting (FACS) single amplified genomes of... | place: Spain: Blaines Bay Microbial Observatory, Mediterranean Sea | collected 2016-01-19
ATCCCCCCGGAGGAAAAGGAAAAAATGATATTTGACCAAGATATAGAAGAACAGACGCAAAAAAATGGCTTGTTAAGCAAGATCATTAAATTGATGACATATCAAACGGAAGAAAGCTATAGTGCATACAGGTTTTGGTTTGCTAGTACTATTGAAAGTTTTTTAAGAGGTTCAGAGCCCGAAGATCAAATAATTGTTGCCTCTCACAAGGAATTTTTACCGAATTTAGTGAAAGATTTGCTCAATTTAGTTGGTAATGATTGTAATGGCATGCAAACAAATTTCGATTTACTTGGTGAAATGATTAAATTCAATAGCGTTATATTGGAATATTTAGATTCATTATTAACTCCTGCGGAATTTCGCCAATTGTTTGATGTAATATCAACGCATTTAATTGATTCGAATGTGTTTATTCGCTCATTAATGCTGACTTTAGAATTTGAAGTGTTGGGTTTTCACAACAATGATTTAAGAGGAAACAACCATAACGAAGTTTATTTATATGCAGATGTGAATGAAGATGATCCAAAATATGATACACGATTTCATATGAATAAATATTATACTAGTATTAATACTGCTGAGGGAAAAGAAACGCCAGAATCATCATTATATGTTGGAAAAACTAAATTTCATCATCATTTGCAAACAAATCGACAACAAATTATATGTGATATTTGCACTGCTATTGATGTTACAAAAATATCCCAAGAAAATTTATGTTGTTTAAATACCACTATCATTTTATTGATATTTTCAAATATTCATGGAACATTGGTGGAAGATGTAGAATATTTAAAAAGGAAAGAGAAAAATTGGCAAAATCCTGGGAGTATCGTCATTAGCTTTCGTCGTTTATTATGGTTTTGGGATCGATATTATCATAGAAGAGCACATGATCGATTATCATTGGAGATGTCTAGTAGATTACCATTTCATATGTTTGATGAGGTTGTTGAAATTTTAGTTAAAGATGATGGTAGTGAAGGAAGTTTATGTATGGATGCCGGTTGGATGCGAGAGTGGGATTATTTAAATCCATTGTTTCGTGACACGACGGGGTAGAAAATGTAAAATTTATGTAATATTAATATGTGCACCATATATATTTTTATTTTATTTTTTGAAAAAGGTGCAAAGTATTAAAAATATGTATATTTTTTTTTAGGGGTCCTTGAAGGATTATTAGATCACTAATATAATACATCACGAACTCTTCTTTTGCCTTTTTGCTTGGTTTGCTCGTGTGTATTTTATATGAAAATTTGAAATATTTTTACAGGCACACAGCATTACTAATTACCAGAGTACATAAACACGAAAATTTAAATTAAAGTACCACTAGCTACTGGTGGGACGTATATACCCTTATACATGCAAAACTATGCACCTACAATCATATATGTATAAATTGAAATAAATACCACAGGTATACATGTACGAGGATATAAATTATTTTGGAAGGTTCATATTATATAAACAAGAAATATACATATACACAGTGTATATTTTTATTGTTTATACATAGATCTATATACACACACACATATATATATTATATATATTATATATAATTATTGTTTTTATTAATATTCAATATCACTCAAATCTACCCTATAATATATATAGTTGAATACGAACTATATATCTTACTTTTTAGTGAATTTAATATTTGTGCTATCCAGCTATCTTTTTTTTTTTCGTTGTTAAATTAATATGGAAACATTAACCGATGATTTAAAAGCGCTGGTGAATGCAAAAGAATTAACGTTACAGCAAGCGTTGGAATTAAATAAACAAAAAAAACCGAAAGAAGAACAAATGATGAATTTATGGGATAATGATGGCGACGAGGAAGATTATGATAAAACGGCAGTTGCGGATATGTTAAAAATTAGACATGGTGATTTGTACTGGGGAGAAAGTAAAACTGTTATAACAGCTCCTGGTGTAAGTCGTCGACCTGGAAATCAGGTTGGTTTGTTTGCTTCTGAAGATAAATATGGCAATGCATGGTTATTAACCTTTGCTTATAATTACAATGGATTTTTAAAGAATAAGAATGCTAGTGTAAAGCATGAAGAAGAATTACCAACGCATGTATTGCAATCTGGAAATAATGGTATGTCCATAACTAAATTAATTAATATGTATGGTTCAGATATTCGTGGATTTGAAGATGTTGTAGGAATGAAATTTTATTATTGCACTTTGATGGGCTCGAAAAAAGTGTATCATTTCTCCACTAAAGATAAACGTATTATGGAACAAATTGATGGTTTATTATCCGACGGTACATTTTATGGGTTGAAAAATGCTTTTGCAGAGTTGGCACGAAAAAAAGCATATACACGGCTAAGGGGGCATACAGCTACGCATGGGGATATGCGGAATTTTCATACTAAATCAGATGGTAAAACATGTACATCATTTCATGTATGGGTTCAATTTGAAGATGACGTTGTTTCTACAAGATACTTTAATAAAGCCAGTGGTCCATTTGTTAAATCTGCTACGCCACTTTACGAGGCAAGAGCACCAATGGGTTCATTACAAGTACTTCATCAACCATCAATCGATGAAAGGACACTTGGAAAAATGACAATGCCTGCTGATTATGGTATTGAGATGCAAAAATTAATGATAAGTGAATTGCCTGAAGTTTCCGATAAAGGAATAAAGCAAGCATGCTTTTTGTGCAAAGGTACAGGTAAACGTCAAGTAAGTAGCAATTTATATATATATACATTTATTTGAATATATCACAATAATTATTCTAACATAAAATATCATACATACTACATACAGGTTGCTGAAAAATTTGTATATGGTGAAGATGCAATAAATCGAGAAAATGAAAGAATTAATAATTCTTTAGTAGCATCAACATCAAATATTGCTGTTGCGCTGGAAGATGGAAAAATTTCTCGAGATGAAAAAAAAAGGCTTGAAAATCGTAAATGGGGTGATAACAAAATTGCTCCTTCCCCAGTCGATATCTTAAAAAAACAATTTACAACAGAAGTGGAACGTTTTGATAAATGCTTTGTTTGCATGGGGACAGGATTGGCTTCGAAAATGACAGAAGCATTAATAATTGAAGAGGATGACAACAATGCTAATGTGGAAGAGTGCTTGATATGTTGGGGTTTGCCACAGAAATATGGGATCTCAACAGAATGTACACATTTTTTTTGCGAAGAGTGCATACAATATCATTTAAAAACGGTTATGAACTCTGGTAAATTTCCTGGTTATTGTCCTGTATGCGAAGCGAGTGCCCCAAAAGGGGAAGCACCACGGTATGGAAAAATCGGTGGCAAGGCCTTGTCATTTTTAGAAAAGCGTGGTGTAATTGAAAAAGAATTTCAATTTCGTTTCATGAGGAAACAAGAGGAGTTGGAAGAACTATTTTTTGAATGTCCAGCGAAATGTGGAAATTATCTTGTGGATGTAGATCCAACGTATGTTTTACGTAAAGATAAAGTAGTAGTGCGTGTTGAGCGTTGTCCATGTGGCCAAGGGGTTTGTGTACAATGTCATCAGCCTGTTAAAGATGGAGATTTTGAAACGCACGTTTGTCCTGAAGTTGGTAAGAAAACAAAACAGTTGCAACAAATACAAGATGATCAAGCGACATTGGCATTGATGAAAAAATTAGGGAAAAAATGCACTAATTGCAATATGTTTATTATGAAAAATGCAGGGTGTGATGTAATGATGTGTGGTGATAAAGCACACGGTGATTTGCGAAAAGCCATACGGAATGGTGGTTGTGGATTGACATTTATGTGGAGTTCGATGAAACATATTGAGGATACTATTACAAATTTAAATGGACAACGAGTACGTTGTAATCCTATTGTTAAATATAAAAATGAAATTGCTGCATATAAAAGAAAATTAGGTATTGCATTATCTGACGACGATAATAAATTAGCTGATTTAGTCAGTAACAATGTTTTAAAAAAAGTAAAAGGAGATCGCCCACTTGTGAGTGGTATGGAATTATTTCGGGCATGCCAACGAAACGATTTTAATAAAGTGTTTGAAATATTGTCAAGGGAATACGAAGAGGATGAAAAGTTGAGGCAAAATATTGATGTTGATTATAATATGCCTGATGACCAGCTTGCTTTTACAGGACCCCTGCACCCCATACATTTGGCCTTTGTGTACGGAGTAGTCGTGTTTATCTTGCTTCTTGTGCACTTAGATCCAAAGAAGAGACAATTTAAATGTAACTTGATGTTCTGGAAACTCATAAGTCTTATTACAGGTACAATAATAGGGATGCTTTGGTTTTTGGGTGACTTTTATCCAAATGTAGATCAACGGTTTCCTATTGGTATGATTGTCTTTTTGTATTGCTTGATATTTCATTTCGAAGTTTTTACGTTAAGTTTGAATGGGCAATATAATACTCCTTTAATGTGTGCAATATTTAATGGAAATACTGAAATTGCAAAACTATTATTATTGCATGGTGCTAAGGAAAACCATCGTGCATGGTCTGGGCGGTCGCCGTTGTATGCTAGTTGTGTTCATGGACGTTCAGAAATAAGTAATATGCTACTTGACAAATCTCCTGATTTGATTGATCAAGTTAGGCATCCTTGCTGTACGCCCATGGCAGCTGCAGTTATATGTTGCAATAAACCAGTTCGATGGAGGCGTAATGATACCGTGAGTTTAGTGAAATTTTGCGGATTTTGGGGCTTTTTTTTTCTCATTACTCTTATAGTACAGCTTGCAAATCCCGGAAACTGTAATAGTTTTCTTCGATATAGTCATTGCATTTGTCAAGTACCAGAGCCATATGAAACAGATATTTTTGCAGAAGAACTAATAGGTCAAGAAGAAAAAGAAATCGCTGGAAGCATTGATCGGATAAGAGTTTATTGCAGTAGTGGTTGTGGTTGCCCAAAAGATGATTCATGTTCCAGTTGCTGTGGTGATGATAAAGGTTTTTGTGGCGAGTATACACATTTTGAACCAAATGTTTGGATCAATTTAGAGGATCGTGCTCATCAGAATGATTTCTTTCGACTTTATGGATCTAATGGACAGAATGTTAATATCCAAGTTTCAGATAAAGAAAATGGAAATGGTCAAATATGGACATATACTGGTAGTTTCTGTGTAGCGGAAGGAGACGCAAATGGAAAGAGTGGACCAGGATATGATCGGTTAAAATCATTTAAAGTTGGTGGTACTAGAGATGGTGGAAGTTATTCTGGTCAATGCACACCAAGAAATTCTGCTGTAAATTCAATGTCATATGATGGCAAGCCATGTAGATCCGATATTTGTGTTGATAATTCCAATGATTGTTGTGCACCTGGTGATGAACACAGGGGTTGCAGTCAACCAGGGTACGTTGTCAAACCAGGTGGTACAACAACGTATGGATCATGTCCCAAAGAGGGCATATACCAATGTTGCAAGGAGAGTGTTGAAGTCGATGATACTTGCCAGAACATATCATCATCACGTTTTATTCAAAAGACAGAGAACCCAGGAACCAAATTAATACCAAATGCAAAAAGTGTATTATGTAAAGAGCATGCTTGTACCGTTGAAAACGATGCTTCCCGATGCTGCCTTCCTAGATGCGATTCCATTGAAGATAGTGATGCATTTTGCAATGAAATTGGAAAAGAGTCTGGCTTAATAAAAAATGCTAATATGATTCAATGCATGGATAATCCGTGTAAACCGGAAGTAGATGGCGTACGTTGTTGTCGTCCTACATGTGGGGAGCATGTCACTCCTGCAATGTGCACTGCTGTGAATAGGATCTATGATCCAACTCGTGAAAATCGAGCTTGTAGTACATTTAAATGTCAATCAAAGCATGATTTAGAAATTTGTTGTAGTACTACTTGTGCTAGTGTACCATTTTCGGAAAGGAATTCGTTTTGCTCTGCTAAGACAAGCATGCTAAATTATGTTGATAAAGAATCATACGATCTTAATGAAATGACCGCCAGTAGCAACGGTGTTACCCAAATTAAAAACAATTTTAAAATACAATTTGATATACTGCTAGCGGATACATTAGTAACGAAAGACAATGCAGCAGGTTGGGGCTCGCCCGTAGTAGTTCACAACAAAGGATGTGGATCATACATTCATATGGATGATGAACGATATGGAAAAAAGGGCGGCAAATATTCTTTACAAGAATGTGCTGATGCAGTGAGAAGATTAAATGGTAAAGAAGGTTGTAAAGGAAGTAAATATTTTTTTTATGAAAATTCAGGTCATTGCAATTGCCCAAAGGATGATTGTACAACTGGTCCAAACGGTAATGCTGGAGGTGATGGAAAATTATATGAAATGTCTGGTGGTCAGGATATTAAAAATTCAAACAGTGAATTAGAAAGATGTGCAGCAACACCAGAGATAGACACAGATAATATTATAAGCAATGCAAAGAGTATCATTCGGTTAAGCAAGTTTAACAGTACGTTTAATGTTATTACTTTTGATGATGCAAATAATGGAGGAGGAACAAATGAGGGGGTAAAGCAATACCATGATAATCCAAGTAAATCATATAATGGACATAAAACCTTTTGCAAGCAACAAGGAAAATCGCTATGTTCTCAACAGCAACTATGCAAGCCAACAACTGTGAATAAATTTCACAAAACAGGAGAAAAATGGGTGCCGGTATCTAATGGTGTTGATGAATGGGTAGTGTATAGTAGTCACGATGCAAATCGTAATTGTAAATTGCATAGTGCACTTTATTCACCAGATCCTCATCCATGCCATACACACCCTGATGCAACTCGATATCCTGATGTTGATGCTTGTGGTCACCAGCAAACATTTTGTTGTGACGAGAGGCCAAAAGCACCGATGACTGTACGTAATGGTGATTGTATTTTTTGTTTATGGCTTTTAGAAAATAAATTGATTGCATCTATTGACACAGTTGATAATGGACGTTATGATACTTTACTCGCTGAAAACATTATGACATCAAGTGGTTTAGGTACGTTTCCTTGGTACATCAATATGCAGATTGAAGTAGATGACACAAGTCTTAAGATTTATTATTTGAATCGAAAGCAGCATGAAGTGGTAATACCAAGCGCGTTTTTACGTTTCGAAAATATGACAAATGATGCATATCTTCATGTTGGTTGGGGGGGTTATAAAAATATTGAGGAAGGCATGCAATCTAATGAGGAAAGCACGCAATCTAAAGTTACTTCGATGCAAGTTGAAAGTTCATGTAGGGGTAAAGATAGTGGCTGTAACAATATTGGATATGGTGATGGTGATTGCGATTCAAATGATCAGTGTGCAGGGGATTTAATTTGTGGTACAGATAATTGCGGTGATTTTCGCAGTAGCTCTGGATGGTCCAGAGATTCCGATAATGGCTTTGATACAACAGATGATTGCTGCATGAAATCAGATGGGAGTACAACACAGAGCACTACACATGACATGCAATGCAGATCCGATATTTGTGTTGATAATTCCAATGATTGTTGTGCACCTGGTGATGAACACAGGGGTTGCAGTGAAGCAGGGTACGTTGTCACACCAGGTGGTACAACAACGTATGGATCATGTCCCAAAGATGGTATATATCAATGTTGCAAGAGGGGTGTTTCCAGCGTCAAAGATTTAAAACGCATATCAAAAATTAAAAATATTTACATCAATAGCGGTGATGTTTTTATTCATGATCAAATGATATCTTTATGCACAGATGGTGAAAAATGTACAAAACTGGCAGATCAAGGAAAGTGTTGCAAAGCAACATGTGCAAGTATATCCAATATAAATACCTTTTGTAATGGATTAACGCCTATTGATAAAACGTTATTGGATTCAACATATTGTGTAGGTATATCTTGTTCAAGTTTACATGATCGCTTTAAATGCTGTGAACCGTTGAATGCAACTTGTAGTAATAGTATCTCCAATCCAAAAGAATTCTGTGGGAAAAATGAGGATGATTTCCAGATGCAAAGATTAATAAATAGCAGCGTAACAGCACTGGTTCCGGATACTACAAAAATTGCTACAAATGCGTATTTGCCAAAATGTTACAAAGTATCATTTGAAATTCAACCTTTAAATATTAGTAATAATAACAACCGTGGTATTAAAAATATTTTTCAAATTGGAGAAACAAAAGATGATACGATATTGAGACTGAGTGAAGGTGTTGGGTGTAAATATTCACTTTCAAAAGATTATATACCAGTGCACAATAAAGGATGTAATTCTTATATACATATGGACGATCCAAGATATGGAAAACACGGTGGGCAATATTCTGTTCAAGAATGCGCTGATGCCGTGAGACGCTTAAATGGTAAAGAAGGTTGTAAAGGAAGTAAATATTTTTTTTATGAAAATGCAGGTCATTGCAATTGCCCAAAGGATGATTGTACTACTGGTCCAAACGGTAATGCTGGAGGTGGTGGACAATTATATGAATTTACAAATTCGAAAGAAATGCAAGAAAGTTGTGCCGGAGATGTAAGCAATCAAGAGTTTTCCATGGGACAAACTGATATGAGCTTTAACAATGCAAAAGCATATTGTGAAGGAAAAGGAGCCACCTTAGCTATTATTACAAGTCAAGAACAGCAAAATAATGCTCACGGAGTATGTGGGGGAAACAGATGTTGGATTGGATTGACTTTTGAAAACGGTGCATGGAAATGGGTAAATGGTGATAGTCTTTCTTATTCTAATTGGAATAGTGGGGAACCAAATGGCAATGCCGGTGAACCATATGGATGTTTATGGACCCATGACGGCAAATGGAATGATTGGTCTGATAATTCTGGTAATAACAAGGCTAAACCTCTATGCAGTAAAGCTAAAGCTGTTCCTAGGGAACTTGATGAAAAGACTGAACAAACATATACCATTGTCACATCACGATCTGAAATGAAAGAATTTGTTGCGGAACCATTACCATTTAATGCTGTTACAAAGGTAACAATAGAAGTTAATACCAGTACAATATTGGTATATTTCAACGATACGGTGAAATTAAATTTCCAATACAAAAATGTAAATTGTTATGCATTGTTGAAAGATTATGTTGCAAATTTAAATGCATATGCCGACAATAGTATCATAAAATCTTTGATTATCGAACCGGCCACAAATTGTCAAAATCGCGATGAATGTAACATGGCACAAAGATTTAATTTTAATAATAAAATGTATGTAAATGATGGTGATATTCCACCACATTTATCAAATGTCCGGTGTACAAATAAATATGGATGTAGATCAACCGATGATAAATTAAAATGCTGTGCAGCTAAATGTAATTCGCTATTTGCTGAATTTCACAGTAATTGTCCAACAGGAACTACAGCAAAATTAAAGGCTTCTGAAATACCATGTAAAGGAACAAATTGCAGGTTAAATACAGATAGTGATATATGTTGTGCCACGAATGGTAAATGTAGTGCACGAATTTACTCAAACAATGGTACTTTATGCGAGGTTGTAAATGAGCAGAGCACGGCGCTTCAAAATAAGCCAGAGACTCAATACTATTGGGTGGATACAAAAACGAATTGTCAACTTAATATAGGTGCTGTAAGAGTCGACACCCCGAGGAATACAGGTAACAAATGCCAAATAGTTGTAGCATTTGATAGGCAGGGGAAAGGGAATAAAATTGTTGTAGATGGAAATGTAAAAGCTTGCGGTCGAAGTGATATTGGATGTAATACCATTCGAAGTGTTAAAGTGATTGGGAGGGACTGCACAGCACTTATGTTTATCTCATCAGGTACTGAATGTGATGATGCATTTTGCGATTTTACCAGACCTGGTACAAGTGCAGGTAAATGTTGTAGTAACAATCAATATGGGCATTGTAAAACAATACATGGACAACCCGCAAACACAGCTGTTTGGACGGATACAATAGGTTGTGACAATTCTGATTTTATTCGTCTATTTTCTAGTGAACAAACTATGAGTACAAAATGTACAGCGAAAATATCGAAAATAAAAGTTGGAGGTGATGAAGTGCTTGATCTGCCTCAGCAAATTGTTGAAAAAGAAGGTTATTTCATTGGAGATACCGAAATGAGCTTTAATAATGCAAAAGCATATTGTGCAGGTAAAGGAGCCACCTTGGCTATTATTACAAGTCAAGAACAGCAAAATAATGCTCACGGAGTATGTGGGGGGAAAAAATGTTGGATTGGATTGACTTTTGAAAACGGTGCATGGAAATGGGTAAATGGTGATAGTCTTTCTTATTCTAATTGGAATAGTGGGGAACCAAATGGCAATGCCGGTGAACCATATGGATGTTTATGGACCCATGACGGCAAATGGAATGATTGGTCTGATAATTCTGGTAATAACAAGGCTAGACCTCTATGTGGCGATGGAAAAGTTATTCAAGCTGTTCCAGTAGTAGATTCTATCAATTTAGAATCAGATTTTGGTGCGTTAAAATCTGTTGCATTATATCCTGTAAAACGACCTTTGGAATTGGATTTTACATTTTCTGCCAAAGCTCCATGTTTCCCTCCACATAGCACTGTTATGTTAAAGGGCAACATGAGAAAACGTTTGGATGAATTAAAGTTGGGTGATATTGTTCAAGATTCACCAACAACATTTTCAGTTTACTACCATGATATGGCATATAATCATCGGCATTTAAGCAATCAAATGTATGTGTCAATTAAGACAGAAAATGGATATAATATAACCTTATCCACATCACATATGATCCAAATTGGTAATGGCAGTTTTATCGAAGCCGAATATGTCGAGCCAGAAAAAATGCATTTGATAACTGAAACTGGATTGTCAAAAGTTTTGAGTATTTCGAAAGAATTTCATTCAAAACATTACAGCCCTTACACGTATTCTGGTACAATTATGGTTGATGGAATTTTAGCATCGTGTTATGCAGTGACATCTGGGTATGAAAAAATGGACACTCATGCAAGGCAACATGCAATGAACAGACTCCCTCGTTTAAGCCATCAGCTTGGTTTTCCAATGTCTTTAACTCGCTGGCTTTCACAATCGTCCATTCGACGTTATTTATCACCAAGTAATTTTGCTGAATTTTGTATTGCTGCTACACAAAAATTTTGGGAGCTGTAAATATTATTAATGCATACATTGTGTGTCTTTAAAAGCATTAAGAAAGGAGGCGAGAGTATTTATTTTTAGAAGTTTGTAAAAAGTGTTGATATTTTTTTTTATATACTTCGTATTTTTTAAATTAATTATGATAATGATGTATGTCATATATATATAAAAATATTATGATATGGGCATTTTATAATAATAATGTACGCGTATTTTAATTTTTTATTCCTACCCATGACAATTCCTACTCTCAAAAGAATACAGTGACTGAGCCAATATTAATATCTATCTCACAAAATGTGTCAATAATTCCTGTAACAGAAAATTACCGATGAGGTAAATAGATGTTATCAACCTTCTGTTGATGAAAAATATGAAGAGGGCGGGGAATAAATTGTACCATGGCATAATTCATTGTAATCCTTGCCAAATGCACATTTTAAAGCATAACGATTAGTATAGGCGCACGTCTTAATAACCGCTGTTTGAATGTCTCGACATGTGTTTTTAACCCAATTCGAGGCAGCAAGCTCCCTGGATTCTTTCGATCCTGGAGTCTTTTTAAATTTCACTTTTGCAAGTTCTTTTAATAAGATGATGGAAACAGAACAGAAGTTACCTAACGTGTCAACTGCGAAAGGGACTATTTTTGAATCGGTAGACGTACCGGTGGCTCTCGCATCTTCATGGCAACTTTTATATGGGCATTTTATAATTATAAAATTTAAAAAATTTATTTTTGTTTTTACACAATTTGTTTTGAGAAAAATACACTTTCATCTCAATTTAATTACACGCATATACACACACAAATATACATATATTATAACATTTTTAACCTACTTCTGGTTCTGGAAATTTAAGATGTATTTTTGGTCTTAATCTTCTCTCTCTTGCAGTTGCTGTTTCTTTATTCCCATTTTGCTCCAATGTTTTCTGTAATAAAATATTTTTCTCTGCTTGATAAATGCTTGAACATAGTTGCTTTGTTGTATTATTAGTTCGATTCCACGCTTTTGGAGATGTCATTAAAGTAACACGACGGAATTTACCATCAGGAACATCGCCTTTATATGGTTCATATGTTGATGCTAATTTTAAATTACCATCTTTCCTACTTTTAAATAACTCGCTGCGACTTTTTGCACGTCTCATACCGCCCGTACCACGTGCTGTTGGTACTAAAGTTTTTACTAATGGATCATTATCGCCTGGTGATGGACCCCATCCATTCTTATATGCTTCATCTAAACATGCCATTGCACCTCTGCCGGCACGTCCATTACCTGGCTTAGATGCTTGACGTAACATAAACATAGTACGTGCAAAATCTTTTGAATTTGCAACATCCAATGCTGCTTGTTGGATATCGTCTCCACAAAATTGTGGTGCAACATGTTTTAGCCATCTTTGTCCTTTATTATATTCTAAAAAATGTTTTGCTAATAATTGTTGACCTTCTTCACGTTCATCATATGTTAGTGTGCCTTTACCATTTACATCGATCCATCTTGCTACTTGCATATCGCTTTGATTTACAACCCCATCTCCATCAATATCGTACGAAATGTGTGGTATCGTGCTTTGTCGTATTGTGCGTTTTAATTGGGTCCTCGTTTTATGATTATTTAATTTTGCTGTTTGATCTGGATCAATAAATGTTGATTTCAACGGTGCTTTTTTACTCCTTTGTGGATTATACCACCATAATGGATCAATTTCGGCGGGTTTCTGGCCATCTGGCCTACGCTCCGTGTAACCTAATGTTACACGCAACGAAGCACTCCTTGTTGTATTTAACGAACTTCGTGCAGAATTTTGAAGTGTCAAACTTTTATTACTACGTGCTGATTTTTGTTGCCGTGCAGATTTTCTAGCAGAATATCTAGCTGATAATTGTGCACCACGTGATGAAAATGCTGGTACGGATGTTGAACGTGCTAAACGTGCAGAATCGCGTGCAGAATTTTGTGTATTCGACAGGCGCGCAGACATTTTTTTGCTTATAGTGGTATTATTTTAGATATGTATAATGTATGTCCAACTTTATATATGTAGTATAAGTATCTTCCATTTCTTACATCGATTTATTCATTGGGATTTTATTCATTTTCTCTTTTTTCTATCTTTTTTGATGAATAGATATAGAGGGATTGAAAACGGATAAGTGTTGTGAGTTGTGAGGTAATGTGAAATTCATATGTGATGGTATAGCCGCCTATATGATTAGGCTGTACACAGCACGGAATATTATACCTTAAATATACCCTAGCATATACACACCATTGCATCCAAAGTATGTCAGTGTTTTACTTATTATTATTATTATACTAAATGTAATACTTACTACTACTATACTATTAATTACTATACTTTATACAAACCATTATTATAAAGAAAGTAACAGTTCATAGATATAGTATGTGTGTGTCTATGTATGTATGTGTGTCTACAAATTAAAAGGTTTGTGTGTGTATATATATATATATAAAATAAATAGAAACATGTCGAATTTTGGCACAAAAGCAACTTGTCCAGATTGGTGGAATGAAGTGAGGACGGGTGAACAACATGAAAAATTAGTGGGTGCAATAGAGTTTTACAATGATGCGTGGGATAATACACCACCATGGGGAAAAGAAACACATAGAAAAGGTCAATGTGAAGTGCAAATAAATAGTGATAAATGGCCTGGAGATCCAAACTTGTGGCCTGGGTATGCAACACAACAAGCTATAGACGATTATAATGAACGGAAATTAAATTGTATGAAAAATCGTGCAGAATTTGAAAAAGTTTCAGATAGTATGGTTCGACACTTAGATATCAACGACGCAAATAAAAAAATGGCTGTTGTAAACGAAAAAGTTAAACGAGCAAATGATAAATTTAATAACGAAGGATGGAATAATTATGTTGACCGCAATGCTGCATCAAAAGTGAATAAAGTCATTGCTAATCAAACTAGCTTAAAAATTGCTAGTGTAAGAGGTGCATATGCAAGAAAATAAAAAGTAGCTGACGTGAAATGAAAATGGGGGAAATATCGATGAAAAAAAACCCGAAAAAACAAAATGTAAAAAAATAAAATTATGCATTAGACACTATAGAATTATTGACATATATATATGATATATAATATAAAAAAAAACGTTTTCACGAAAATAATACTCGTAATAAGAGTGAAACACCTGCCACACATGTGATACTGATAACACTGTGTTCAAAAATTTTATGTATGTTAATTTAAAATGTGTACCAACGTTTGTATAAAATAAAGAAAAAATGTACGTAGTTAATAAGAAATATAATATCATATAAATTGATAACATCTATTTATGATCCCATCGGTAATTCCTGTTTCAGGAGTTATTGACACATATTGTGAGATCGATAGATATAGTGATGGTTAAAATCTAAGTTATAATAATTTTACTTCCCGTGGTAAATAATATGCTCAATACTCAATCTCAGGAATAATATTCAATCCTACTATAGTAAAGCTCTAATAGATATATTAAAATATTGGGCTTATGGTTAAGTTATTCTTTTGAGAGTACGAAGGAATTATCACACGAGTAGAAATTAAATTAAAATATACGGGGTACTTAAATATATTATATTTCATTTAAATTTTGAATTAAATCTCTCTCTTTTTTTATTTTGTTCCCCGCACTCTAAAAATAATAATTAAACACACACACTTCATCTTCATTTCTTTACTCCTCCACATTAATATTTCCATTTTTCGCTTCTTTTAAAAAATCTTGTAATGCATTTAAACGTCTATCAATATCAGCCATTTCCGTATTGGCATCAAAGGAAGTATCGTTTAATCCTGGACTTTCAGGTGGTTTCATGATGGATGGTTGTTTGCTTTGTGGTGCTGGTGGTACATTAATATTACTAATACTTGATGATGATGATAGTGGTGGCCGTGCTTTCGTTTTATTATTGGCTTTCCTCTTACTATTATTAGTCGGTACGGTCATTCTATCACGTTGTAACATTTCCTTTTTTCTCCTCTCTGCAGATGGACTTCTTGTATTTGTAATTCTACGTTTTGTCGTTTTTGCTGTAGATTTCTTCTTCTTCCTAACTTTTCGCTTTGCTATTCTTGTTCTTTTCCCACTTTCAACACTTGATTGAGATGCGGCTGATGAATAACCACTATTGTATGGAGATGGTTTTCTTCGGTTTCTAACACTATTTGTAGAGCGTGTCGAGCGATTGCTGCGATTGCTGCGATTGCTACGAATACTACCTCTGCTTCCGGTGGACAGATTGGAGTTATTTGATACATTCACTCGAGTACGTGTTGTTTTCCTTGTTCTTCTAGTAGTAGTAGATGCATTAGCAGGTTTTTTCTTAACTACTCTTTTCTTCCTAACATTTCCTGATGTATTATTGCTTCGTCTTGATCTAGTAGATACATTAGGAGATCTGGAACGGCTTGCACTGCTACCAAACGAGGAACGGCTACGTATACTTGAATTACTCGTACGAATGGAAGTGCGTGATCTATTGTTAATATTTGAACTTCTACCTCTGCTTCTGTTACTACTAACACTTCTAACACTTCTATTACTAGGACTACG
>JACLAC010000160.1_pt1 | contig 15722 bp, 16 predicted proteins | sample 8027881 | NCBI WGS metagenome assembly JACLAC01 (sample SAMN15725517, study PRJNA655200) | protist metagenome | isolation source: fluorescence activated cell sorting (FACS) single amplified genomes of... | place: Spain: Blaines Bay Microbial Observatory, Mediterranean Sea | collected 2016-01-19
GTCAGGTCTGAACTACTACACCTTCGCGCAAGTCCATTCACCTCGACCCGATGCGGTGCTAATCTGGCCAAGCAGCTAGAGGCTCAACGGCGCCGCCATAAGGATTCGGCGCCGAGCCTGTCAGCCAGAAACCTACGTTGCTATCGGCCGGCATCTCAATGCGATTCCACTCACGCTCACTGCGACCCAGACGTAGAGGGGTGGAGCCCAAGGCGATGCTCGTGGTAGCACGCGGATTGCCCGTTTGTATTTCCTATTTGCTTGCGAAAATAGACCATCCTCATATTAGGCTTCGCACAGCTTCGCGCTTATCATCGGAAACACCCCCTGCAAAATCAACCGCATCCTAGCCCTAGTTATTGATGTCATTCACTCCGCATCATTCGCCCCAATCATTGTCGCCACCTGGCCCGACCTTGGTTTTTTGGGGAACCTATGACTTGGGAAAACCACGTAACAATATCTTGCTTAAAGGCTTAAAGGCCGCCGGCGCCGAAGTGATAGAGTGCCACTTCGATCTGTGGTCGGGAATTGAAGACAAATCTCAGATCAAAGGACTCTTACCTAAGCTAAGAGTCCTGCTACGTTGGGTAATCGCCTACCCGGGTCTAATCATTCGTTACCTTCGCTTGCCGCGGCATGATGCCGTACTGCTAGGGTATATGGGTCAATTGGATGCTTTGATTATCTGGCCCTTTGCGAAATTGCGAGGGATTCCCGTCGTGTGGGACGTACTCATGTCTTTGTACGTCGCAGCTGTCGAGGACAGGAAGCTATTCGATTCCAGGGGTTTGTCTGCCCGCCTACTTTATGCCTGGGAGTGGCTTGCCTTCCGTGCGGCAGACCGTCTGATCATGAGCAACCGGTTCTCGGCGAAACACCTACAGAACCAATTCGGGCTGCGACGAAATCAGACCGCAGCCATCTTTATCGGTGCGGAAGTCGAACGTTTTACTCAACGCGCAGTCAATCACCAAAATCGTTCATCAGATGACCCAATCGAAGTGCTCTTCTACGGTACCTTTATCCCGTTGCATGGTGTGCGCACAATCATCGAAGCCGCCCAACTGCTACATAGCCACCCGGTATCCTGGACGCTCATTGGCACCGGTCAAGAAGCCCAGAAGATTGACGCCTTGCTGGAATCAAAGCCTCTGCCTAACCTCACCAGAATCGAATGGGTACCCTACGGTGATCTGATTCAGTACATTCACAAGGCAGACCTTTGCCTAGGTTTCTTCGGTGGGGGGGGAGCGTGCAAGCCACGCGCTATCCAACAAGATCTTTCAGGTACTGGCGAGTGGAACACCGCTGCTGACTCGTGACTCACCTGCGATTAGGGAGCTCATAGACCCCTCAATGACTGGGGTTTATCTGGTTCCCCCAGAAGATCCGCGCGCCCTAGCAGAGGCGGTATTGGCATTTGCCAAAGAACGAACACACGTGTTGCGGCAGGAACTCCACCGCGAAGTTCGCCACCTTCTTGGCGCAGAAACGATAGGGAAAAAAGTAATAGAGGAGGTCTGTGAAGTCACGCTCGGAGGTGTTTCCCGCAACTAGCTCAAACGTTTTTTCAAGACGGCCGGTATACCGGCGACCATACACCCTTCTTCAACATCATTGATGACGACTGCGCCGGCCGCCACAAAGGCGCCTGCGCCAATCACTTGTTCTTCAATAACCGCTGCACCCATACCGATTGTTGCGCCATGTCTGATGACGCTGTGTCCTCCAATGTTGCTGCCTGCAAAAATCCGGGCATAGTCCTGAATCAAAACGTCATGCCCTACATTCACCCCGCGGTTGATAAATACCTGATTACCGACATTCGTCCCTGGGGCTAACACTGTGTTGGCGCCGACGAAAGCCCCCTCACCGAGGCACGCGTAAGGAGACACGTAAGATGTAGGGTGGACCAAGGAGCAAAACTCAAGCCCATGTGTCGACTTTAGTTCGTCGACAAGTATAGATTTCGATGGCGAGGTCAAACCAATGAAGTACGATTCTGAAGGACTAGGTACAAACTCTTCCAATGTATGTAATGTTGGCGGTGATGGCAGTAATTCGATGCGTTCAGCCAACGTTCTGGTACGCTCTCGCACGACTTCGGGTTGATTCTGGATGATCCTCTTAACCGTAAAACCCAACGCCCGCGCGCAATCAAAGATGTCACTGAGAATGTTACTGACACCAAAGATAACCAACTCCCCTGGAAGACAAGACACATCGAACCCCTAAACTACCGCTTCAACCGACAAAAGAAATGGCCCGTTAGATTCGGAGACACGACCTATGTTCACATCGCCTTTCTATTCGGACATCAAGGACATTGCTCGGGAAAGTGACGAGCAAACTTGCACGACGTCCGCCCCTTCGAGGCGGGTATGAAACGGCAATCCTAAGCACCTCTTAGCAAGGGCATCCGTCACCATCAACCGGTCCAAGCCATCGCTAGCGATGCATTCGACATCGCCGAATCCACCCTGATGATGCAAAGGGGGACAATACCACTGGCGTGTCTCTATTCCCGCACTCAGCAAGTGTTTTGCAACCTCACTGCCATCGCCTTCCACTTGAACCTGCAAAGCCGCCAAGGGCTGCGCGAAGTAGGCGGTCGGTAATGACACTCCACTCACTTGCTGAAGTTGCTCGCCATAGAGTTGCCAGAGATTCGCTCGAGCAGATCGGATATCCGCCCAGCGTTCTAACTGGGCTAAACCGACGGCCGCATGAAACTCACTCATTTTGACGTTGAGGCCCAACCCGCGGGATTGTTGATTGAGAAAGCCAAAGTTGCTGGCCCTGCGGGCTTGTTCAATGAAAGAACTGTCGGTCGAGGCTAAGAACCCCCCTTCTCCGATGCCGAATGGCTTAGTCGCGTGTAAACTAAACGCCACCGTAGTATGTCGTCCAACAGCTTGGGATCCCAGCGCGGCTGCCGCGTCTACGACCACTGGAACCTTCGTCTCTATCGCAAACTTGTCCCAGTCCTCAATCGGCAAGGTTCGGCCGTGTGTGGCAACTGGCATTACCGCATCGACCCGTGTGTGATGCATAACCGCTCGCGCGATCTCTGGTGTCAAAATCCATAGATTCGGATCGACATCGGTAAACACAGGCGTGAGTCCAGCATTTCGCGCCACATGGGCGGCGGCGGGGAAGTTAAATGATGGCAGCAGGACTTTTGCGCCACTCGGAAGCTTTTGTAACCTCAACCCCAGCTCTAGAGCAGCGGTACCAGAAGAGACCGATAACAACTTTGTGTCACTAGCAACGGCACTAGGCACTAAGTCTTCCAACTTACACTCAAATTCCTCCACCAGAGGTCCAAAGTTAGAATACCAGCGCTGCTCATCGATTTTTTTTAGCCACGGGGTGAGCTGTTCTGTCCGCGGTAGGTCTGGAATGAGAAGCTTAATCATCGTGAATCGCCCCGGATATCCCGGAGACTCATTAGTTCGGATCAAGCCGCAATAGCCGACCCAGCCATTTGGTCATAGTATTCGATCTCTAACTCTGCCGGTGGCACATTATCAATGGGCTCAATTAGGCGGCGGTTCACCATTAGGGCGAGTGACAAGCTCACCGGGTCATTACAGACAGGCCCACCATTCACACCAATCTCACCGTTTCAAAACGTATACCCACCCGAGATCTGAAATAGCATCTCAAGTGTGTCTCATATGGATAGACCAAAAGTACATGACTAAGTATAATCATAACCTCTAAATGTTATGAGGCATTTCAATTTGCTCTACGGATACGCACGCGTGAGTAGTACTGGTCAGTCCCTAGATGTCCAGCAAGAACAGCTGGCGGAATATGGATGCGAGATTATTCGCTCTGAAAAGAAATCGGGAATCAGCACTCAAGGGCGAGATGAACTGAAGATCCTTTTGGAATTCATCCGTGAAGGCGATTCGCTTGTGGTCACGCGATTAGATCGGCTTGCGCGGTCTATGTATGACCTTCAGAAGATCGTTAAGACACTAGGCGAACGAGGTGCGAATCTCGTGATCACAGAGCAGAACATCGATACATCCACTTCCTATGGAGAGATGTTCATGAATCTCCTCGGTACGTTTGCGCAGTTCGAGACGAATCTCAGGAAAGAACGTCAGCTTGAGGGTATAGCCAAGCTAAAGGCTAAGGGTGGTTACAACGGTAGGCCGAAGACCATTGATGATGATCGAATCGTAGCTGCCTATGAGCAACTTCAATCAGTGGCTGATGTGTGCCGGCAGGAGAAAGTCTCTCGTGCCAGCGTTTACCGTGCTTTAAAGCGAGTTCGGGACTCTGCGTCGACGGAAGCCTAATCCTGCTCCGATCAAACCAAGTGCGAGTAATGCGGTCGTAGTGGGTTCTGGGGCGGTTGTGACATCCAGACTGACTGAGTTCACTAGATGCTGCTCATTGCTCTCATTATCCCGAGCAAGAAAAATCGAGAGTTCCTCTGTCAAGTTCAATGCCGGACCTGTCATTGAACCTGATGCCCCTAGATAGGACAAGCTAAGTGAAGTATCGACGTCAGTCAGCGTGAATATAAACGAGATATCGAGTGAGGTACCAATCTGTGGGTAGGTCACGCCCTCGATCAGCATCTCCCCCACACAACCAGGAAGACAGTTTTGATCTCCAGCAACGAGACGGTCGCCACCATCCGCTGAACCTACTACGCCGAACCCATTACTGCTACCACCACTAACATCGGCAAGACGAGCATAAGCGACATGTGAACCGTCGGATAAACCGATATATGGGTCCCAATCACCGTTATTTGCCGTTGAATCTAGTCGCGTCAGATTGAAGGTGGTGTTGATTTCAATAAAGTCGCGATTGCTATCTTGCTGAGCGACAACTATCTCAAGCACCTTCCCTCTATCCACTCTTCCATCTACACCGAGGGGACCGCCTGAAAAGAATAGAGATTGCCCAGACATGGCGGGTGGTTGGGTAGGAAATGTAACACCGGGGGTAGAAAGCAGGTCGACCCCGCTATAAATCACCGTTGCACTCACCCCACTCGCCATCGACATCGCACACACGGCGACCAGTGCTTTGAATAGGTGTTTCATTCCGAAAATTCCTTCTTAATTCGACCGGCGACGAGCAACAGCACCTACACCGAATAGACCCAGTGCGAGTAATGCGGTTGTGGTGGGTTCGGGGACTTCTGATGCAACAGATGTTTGGATGATTACGTTATCGAGACCCCAATTTTCATCAGACGCTGATTGCAAATTGCTACCTGTGAACGACAGCGCTAAATCGGGACTATATGTTTGGGTTTCGAAGGTGAGTCGGTACGTTGCGTCGAGGCCGAAAGTCACCCCATCTCTCGTGTAGGTATACCCGAGCGAATTTTCGGCAAAGGGTTCATCCGTGTAGGACGGTTCGTACTCTTGCCCTGGTCCGCATCCCGGAGCACTTGAGCAGAATGTTTCGGATAAAAGTGTTTCGCCATTCAGTGAAAAAGAGAATGTGTCTGGACCATATTGATTGAACTCGCCCCGTCCATTTCCATCCCAGGTAAGGATTGCGTAGAAATCGAAGGTCACGCTCAGCGAATCGTATACATCGAGTCCGCTCAGATTGTAAGTGGCTGTCGTGTTGGTAAATTGCCCCAGAAATCGCTCACCGAGAGGTGCGGTCGTGATTGAAGACGTCGACCATCCAGTAGTATTGCCATCTTCAAAATCAAAGGAGGCAATTACACCCGCATTCGCTCCATTCAAAATCGACATCGCACACATGGCAACTATTGCTTTGAACAGGTTTTTCATTCCAAAAATCCCTCCTTAATTCGATCGACGACGGGCAGCAGCACCTACCCCGAATAGACCCAGTGCGAGAAGAGCGGTTGTGGTGGGTTCCGGGACTTCAGCAATCCCGAAGGAATAGGTGACATCGTCCATACGAGCATCTTGCGCCGAGGTTGAGCGCGGATTAATCAGTTCCCGATACCATCCAAACGAGTTAAGAACGTTAGAGGACAAAGTGCTCCGCTGAGCCGATGTCAGATCAAGACTACTGCTACCTCCACCGGGCCCTGAAAAAGAGGAAACCAATAGTCCACCTCCACCGGTTCCACCGTTCGGATCCCATTGGACGTCCAAGAGGTAGTTTGTTTCGTTTTGAAGATTCACAAAAGTGCCAGCAAGGTGCCCATCTCCCCCAGTACGGATATTAGAAAACGTCACTCCTTCCTCATGGAAGCGTATTCCTGCAAAGTTCGAGAGATTAGGAGTGCTAGCAGTGCCACTGACAGTGTTACCGGAGTCGAAAAAGCCCAGTAGTCTTGCCCCTCCAGTGTTCGAACCAGCAGCCCCGGTACGAATGGAAGCGGTGATTGAGAATGCCGTATCGAGATTGAACGAGCCATCAGCTCCAAGGGTCAGGTCCGCATAATATGCGTCCGTGGTGCCATCACGATTGACCTTAAATTGTGCCTCCCCCGAGCTGCTTCCTCCTGATGAATTCTCATTGATGAAACCAATGCTCATTGCGCCAGATTCGCCAACCTCAGCCCAACCGGCAGCGGCAGCACTTGACGCAGAGTCAAAGGTCTGTGTCTCGGTGATTACAATCGCACTCACCCCACTGGCCATCGACATCGCACACATGGCAACTATTGCTTTGAATAGGATTTTCATCGATTTCGTTCTTAACTTAACCGACGACGGGCAGCAGCACCTACACCGAACAGACCCAGTGCGAGTAGTGCGGTTGTGGTGGGTTCGGGGACTGACGCTCGATCAAATGGCATCGTGAATCTCGATCTAGTGCTATAGCTGAATCCTTCGAAAGATCCGAAGCCCTCCCTTAGAAAGAGCTCGGCATTGTATGTACCGGCGTCTAAAGCAAGAGATAGTTGTGCTGAGGTAACGCCCAGGTCGAAGGTTTCCCGCAACAATAAAAGTGAAGAAGATCCACGGTTACGAATTCGAACCTGCCAGTTGTCTGGTGTGCGTGCATAACCACCACTCAGGTCCTCAAATGCCTTCCATCCAATATCGATGGATTGATCACCGACTACGAAACTGGTTATCTCTGGTATTGGAGGGGCATCACCAGGTGCTATGTCAGTAATGCCCATTCCCGTTAATGCATCTGCATATGAACCAAAGTTGATGCTGTCGGAGGTAAGTCCAGAACCTGTTTCAGCTGAGAATGACCAGGTGGCATCCGCTAAATCATCGGTGTAGTCCACAAGAAATGACCAATCAGGGCTATCGTTATCCACCAATTGCGCGATGGATACCGCACTGAAGGTCTGGGTAGTCGAATCGGCGAAGGTTGCTGTGGCGGTTACCGTGGCATCGTCAATGACTGCATTAGCGCCATCAAGTTTCGTTCTCACACCAATTTGAAAGCGGTTGTGAGTACCAGATCCACCTCTGATTTCCCTTATGAAATATCGGCTTTCTAGGCTGAGTACCGTTGCTTCAGCTGGGATGTAGGGCATACACAGAAGCATCCCAACCAGAATGCTACCTGTACCAATAAATGCTCCGATCGCTTTTACAGCGTTTTGCATACCTGTGACTTCCTTTTCAGCTCACCTTACGACGACGAGCAGCAGCACCTACACCAAATAGACCCAGTGCGAGTAATGCGGTTGTGGCGGGTTCGGGGACTGACGCAGATTGAACATCTCCATCTCTCACTAACCATACTGCCCGCAGGTTGTTTTTGTTCTCATCAGAATCATCACCGTCAACGAATCCGCTATCAAAACTGATCTGGTATGCAAGTGCGTCATTGAATTGATTGCTTGTTCCCGACCAGTAGGCACGCTGCACTCCCGTGAATGGAAACGTGTCACCGAGTAGATTTGTGAAGTCAGGAGTCTGAGTTCCAGCAACAGGACTCAAATTCCAGTAATACATGTACGCAAGTTCGTTGTCCCGACATTCGAGTTCACTAGAGCAGACGGGAATACCAGAAGTTGCCTGAATCAACCCCCCGTGCACAACGCCATCTCCGTCAACATCCATAGTTGGCAACCGCCAGTCTTCATAACCACCAAATGCGAACGTTGAGGCAAACTCATTCGCATTAAACCAATTCATCCAGCCGTCTGGTTCTATTTGGGTTGGACCCGCAACGCTCGCATCCTGCAACCATGTGATGTTCAGTACGTCGTCATAAATCAGACCACTGCCACGGTCGATAAGCGTCGCACTCACCCCACTCGCCATCGACATCGCACACACGGCGACCAGTGCTTTTAGTAGATTTTTCATGTTCAGCTCACCTTACGCGACGACGAGCAGCAGCACCTACACCGAATAGACCCAGTGCGAGTAATGCGGTTGTGGCGGGTTCGGGGACTGACACACCGAGGGGCGGAGGCTCACTTAGTGACGTAGCTGTGAGCGTAACAAAATGGCCGAGATTAATATCCGCGAGCTGGCCCTGAAGCGCCAACCCAGTATCATCGAGGGCTCCTAGCGTGTTGCTGAGCCCGAATCGTACGCTCCCCTGACCTAAGACATCGTTACCCATGAACACGTTCGTTGTCGGCGTGGTTACGGTGGTAAAGCGCAACGCAAAGCTTCTCGATCCGACGAAGGCATCTACGCCGTCCAGCAAGAACGAGTTTTGCAGATCGGTGGTCCCATGGCCTCGGACGCCTGACACATTAGAGAGAGCGCCATTCGGAGATAATATTGTTAGTTGCGATACTTGCGCGTCGAGCGTGTCGGATGCATCGGATCGGTCATCGTCAAAACGCCCAGAAAGGGATGTCGATGTAGCTCGGACATCGCCTGAGTCGCCTTCGAGGAGACCTACTGAGTAGCCGCGCAGTATCGTTTCAATGGATAGCGAATAACCAACTGAGAAAGGGTCTTCGACCGAGAAGAGCAAATCGTATATCACATCGCGTTTATGTACTTGAGCCGAGCCTCCACTAGATTTAAAGCCGTTGTACCAACGCATCTGCGTTCCCAAGGTACTTGAGGTGGCATCAGTGCTCACACCGAGGTTCGAGAATTGTGTGGAAAACTCCTTGGTACGGTTACCCGACTCCGCTTCATTCGGGCTGCTGTTGTTGCTGATGTCGTCAAATACGAGCAATACCGAAGCACTCACCCCACTCGCCATCGACATCGCACACACGGCGACCAGTGCTTTGAATAGACGTTTCATGCTTCACTCCATTGATTTCAAGCCATCCTTAATGTCACAGCAAATATCACGCCACATGCTGAAAGCCCAGTATTTATGGGACTTCACGATCACAGGTGTAAGGATTGTCGACAGGGAAAATGCAGAGAAATGAAGTAATGACTCTTAAGTGATAATTTTGATAGCTCGACACACTGGAACTCAGTTTTGTCACGCCTCGATGCCACTGAGTTGACGGAGAAACACCGCCCTCTGTAAAGAATTCCGACAAATCCTGTCAAGAATAAGAACAACGTTCTTGTCAAATAGCCTGATCTTAAGTCGATTTAACGTCACTAAGTCTTATGGGTGTTCTGGATTTAATGCCGGATGTGGCAAGTGGGGGTGGTGGGAATATTGATCTGAAATTTTGCCTGTTTATCTATATTAATTTCATGACCAGATAGATCTACATTTTTTTATCCGGCACCCAACAAGGGGTGAGGGTGCCAATTCATCCAGCTATTTTGATCTCAGAGTATCTTGACCGTACCCCATAGTTCTTCATGTACTGATCAAGCTCTTCTGTTGAGATGTTCCGTTGTTTCCTTCCACTGGTCCTTGTGGTGTGTTCAATTCCAAGCTGGTTGAGCATCTTTCCGATCTTGGCATTGGTTAGATACTGATCGTCATTCGCAGCAATCTGTTCAACATCCTGACAAGCCCAAGATCGTTGGTCCAATTACATTGTTAGTGTTTTCTGTTGTGCAGCTCGCTCTCGCTGATGCCATTGCTGCGTAAATGCCTCTGGGTTCATGCCATTCAATGATCCGTGCGGGCGGATCGTGTTGTACTCATCCAACCACTGCCCGATCACAGCGCGTGCTTCGGCCATCGAGCCGAACAACCATCGGTCTAGACAGGTTGTGCGAAAGATTGAGTTGAAGCTTTCGTTGTAGGCGTTTTGCCACGGACTTCCTGGCTCGATGTAATGGGTGTCAACGTGCTGTTCACGCAGCCACGTTTGCACCTTGGCGGCGACCAGTTCAGTCCCATTGTCACTTCGGATACATTCCGGTTTTCCGTATTGGTCAAATAGTCGCTCGAGTATGCGAACGACATCTAAAGCGGTCAGGCTTCTGTTGATGACAATATCCAGTCCACGGCGCGTGAATTCGTCGACGACAGTCAAGCACTTGAGTTGTCGGCCATCTTCGGTCTGGTCAAATACGAAGTCATAACTCCACACATGACCCGGATACATCGCTCGATGCGCCCAGGTCGTACTCTGTCCAAGGATTCGGCGTTTGCGCCTTTTCTTAGGTACTTGCAAGCCTTCGTAGCGTCGAATCGTGCGTACACGTTCGCGACTGACACAGGCGCCTTGCGCACGCATTAAGTCGTACATCTTGCGATAACCCCAGTACGGATACTGGCCCGACAGCTCCACTACGCGTCGATGGGTCTCATCAACCGGTGGTCGCTTAGCCCGATAACGATAGCTGGACCGCTGTATCTGCATCGCCTGACAGGCGCGTCGTTCACCCACTGCGTAGGTTTCCATCAAATACGCAACGCAGCGCCGACGTGCTGCCAGGCCTACCACTTTCGGCTGCTGACGTCCTTCAACATACGGATATCGAGCGCTTGCTCGGCCACAATCTTCTTGAGCTCCGCGTTCTCGCGCTCCATCTCCTTGAGTCGCTTAACCTCGTCGACTTGCATGCCGCCGTACTTCGCCTTCCAGCGATAGAACGACTGCTCGGAGCAGTTGTACTTGCGGCACACATCTGCAACAGACAGGCCCGCCTCGGCTTCATGCAGAATCCGAATGATCTGTTCTTCGGTGAATCGTTTGCCTTTCATGGGGTCTCCTCATCTGCGAAAACCCTAACACGGCAACTGGACCAATTATGAGGGGGCTAGCCAATCCACGATCTCTGCAAATCATTTGCTGAGAAGATCAATTGATCGTTTCCCTCAGATGTCATGAGAGCTTCAATGCTCATGAGGAGAACCTGAATTTCATTCTCACCTTCAAGCTCAGGTTTCTGGTTATGGTAGGAAACCATCAGGTTTTCCATTCTCTGATGTAGTCCAGGGATATCTAACCACCGGGCGATGGCAAGGACAGAGCGCCAGGGATCGAGCTGACGACCCGATAAGGGGGCCTGTTTTACCGCTGCAGTCTGGTGATCACCCATATTGGGTAAATTGCTTATGGCGATTTTCCACATAGCCTCGTGAAGACTCTGCTGATCGATACCATAAGGCCAGTGGGATGGCCCTAGGACGTCACGAGCTATACAGAGGTAACCCAGTAAAATTGGGAAATAGATTTGCCAATAGTCAGGAATTTAGGTCGAGTTTTAGTGGGAATATCAGATCAAATGATTTGGATTGTTGCCCCCTTCGCCCACTTTGGTGTGGGGCTTCGGGGGATTGAGGGGATTGTTTTCAAGTGCTAGAGATTTAGCTTACATAATAAATTCAAAATATTTTTGAGCTGAAACAATCCCCCATAATCCCTAATCCCCTAATTTAGACTAAGACTCCTCCTCCCCCCTTGGTCTCAGCTGAAATTTGATCTACAAACCAGGTATTGGTGTGAGCTTGCTGTGGACCTTGAACGAACCTAAGACCACCTACAATTCGACCCCTCCTTGAGGCAATCCATCGTCCTAGACGTCGGTGGTTGATTCGCGCTCCATCGGGAGCAATCTCGTGCAAGACATTCCATAGCGTTTTACGTTCCTCTGGATCATCATCAAATGGTTCGATACATGCCTGATTGATAGTTGTAGGTGTACTACCAAACATATCCTGCCATGCAGACAAGGCATGTCTCAGTGACTCTCGTTCAGGATCGTTATTCATCGAATTCATAACCGAAATCAATGGGTCATCAATTCCAAGCCAGATCAGTGGTTTTCTGCACCATTCAGTCCACTGATGATAAGAACCAAAAGGTTGGGTAGAGATCTGCTCACCTGACTCAACAAAAGCACGGATGACGGTTAGAGCTAGAGATACATAGTGCTCACGTCGATTTCTCACATCGGAGACTAGAGTGGGATTTTGAAACAAGCGACCTGCAGGGATCTCGACATTGGTCTGAATTGAAATCGGTACCACACGCCGAGTGAGATCACCCAATGGTTCAACGTTATTCCCGCTCGATAGCATGAGAGCACGGGTGGACACCGTTTGGGTTTCGCTCTTCCCAAGAATTCGTCCGTTGATGTGTGGGCTCGACAGAGCGGTACACAAGCTTGCGTAATCGGTGATATCCCCGGTCAGATTGTCGAATTCGATGACCGGGACACTTTTCCTCAGCAAGCTCAGCAATAGCTTGTCACACTCCTCGCTGCTGGGTGGGAAATGGTCGGGGTTGTCCAATCGATTCGATGCAAAGGCCCTCAGGAGCGAGCACAGATATGATTTGCCAGATCCACTCGTATCGGCTTTGACATGAAACATCGGAGCGGTCGGGAGTGAGGCCCGTATGGTGGCCGTCAAGATCCCAGCAAGGGCTGCCGAGCGATCATGTGATGCTGCAAACGGAAATTCCCCGAGCAGTTCATTTAACTCGTCCAGGGCACGCACCGCATCAGACTTGGTTGGATGCTCGGGGACCGAGTAATGATTCGAATCGAAAGATGCGTACATCTTCGTCTGTGGGTCATACCCAGATTGCGTGATTAACGATCCATCAGGACGCAAGAATGGCTGTGAGACCGTTCCTAGGAGTTCATTAAGGCTTCCTAGTCGACCGCCATTAAGGACATGCTGGATGAGGTTCCTTGTGGGCTCTATGGGCCTCAAAGCACCCTGGCCAGAGGGTTTACGCCAATCCGCTAGTTCTCCTAAGTCCAATGACAGTGCCTCAACTGAGGGAGTCGAGGTGCGCAACGCCTCAGATACCACCACCAACTGCTCGTGGCTACGGAAGTACCGGCCAGTTTCAGACAACAGATCGACAGCCTGCTCAACGAGGCGATTCATGTGTCCTTCGATCACGACGATGGATGATCGCTCAAGGCCGAGAAAATGCCTTAGCTGATGGACATCCCGTTGTTTGCAAAAGGGGTGATGACAACGAAAGACTGCATCTGGATGCTCTTCAGTAGGTGTCATGTAACGCGCGATTCGGTCCACACTGCCCGCATGTGCTTCGCCCCATGGACAGGTGATTGCGTGCCTTCCCGCTCCCAAGTGTTCGCGGTACAGGCCCTTGTCCTTCAGTGCCAAGACCACCACGTCTTCCGGCGATTGATAACCTTTGACTAGGTCCTGTAGGCCCAGCCCCGCGATGATTTCATCTGGCGTGTACCTCAAGTGCGGGTGCCATATGGATAGCTGGCAAGCGAAACCTGGCTTTGATTTCAGGTTCATGCCGACAGGGAGTCTCGCCAAACGCGTGGCGGGTGCATCATTGCCAGGATCACTTAGCTTCGCGGTAATGATGGCGTCCGAAAGCCTTTCAGCCATTCCCAAGTCCTCGAGTGGCTCCGCAAGGATGAATCCGTAATGGAAATTTCCCTCTGAAGTCTCGATGGCCCAAGTTGGCTCAAGGGCAATACGGTCCGCATCGACCTTCGTACCGACATCATCGAGTGTCAGCGCGTATAACGCCATGAAGCGATTTTTCTTTCGCTGGAATGGCTCGGACTCCGAAACACGATAGCGCGCCAGAGAAAAGTAGTTGTTCTTCGCACTCGAGAGCTTGTCTTCACTCAACCACGGTACCGCTAGCCACGAAGAATTTTCCTTTGGATCCCCTGCGAATGACACGAGTGCTGGTGCCGACAGACTGTCGGGCTCACCGAAGATCGCCTGCAGGAAAGCATGATTCGTGACGTGGGCGTTCGTTGCGAAGGACATCGCTGTATTAGCGGTCATAAGCGGTACCTCCGTTTTGCTCCTCTACCCATTCGAAAAACGCACCTTCATCAATCAGCACTCTGCGCCCAACTCGGCGAATGGCTTGGTCGAAGCCGTTGGACTTCGCGTGAAATACAAGGTGGCGGAGTCCACCAATGGGTGGCCAAGCGTGGTGTGCGTTCCACTCTGTAAGTGGGATAAGGTTTCGTGTGCTCATAGCACCTCCTCAAGTTAAGGCAGCCGGTGTGGCTGCGACGGAGTTAATTTGGAGCTATGAGAACACCCTAACTAGTGGGGTCAGCCGGCTGAAGGCCATGTCTCCGCTGATATTTCTCCAGACGCGGATCAGATCCAGCGCTTTCTAGCAAATCGCGGTCAAAAATTAGCTCCTCCATCAAGCATTTCTCGTGTGCCGGAACTGGGCCGCCGACCATGGCTTGCGGAGGCACGAGTGAGCTCTCGCTCTTTAAGGCACGCTTAATCGTGGCGGCTGTCAGAGCTGGAAGGAGCAGAGACTTGTCCTCGATTAGCTCTGCTAACCTGTCACATACGGTCTTGATCCGTAGCTCGCTGTTCTGTTCATACCACCTCCGGGCCTGTTTTCGACAAAGCTCCTTGGTGACCTCCTCGGCGGCGTGGCGGCGTTTTCCTTTGTCAGACTGGCTTCTGGACGAGATAGCAACGCTAACCTCCTTTGCATCTGTGGCTAGGAGAGTAGGCGCCCTACTTAAAAGCATCAGAAGTTCGGTTGTGAATGCGCCCGAATCATCATTGAGAACCCAGCCTCTCCACACTGCCGGTAGGGTATAAACCACATCGAGGAAATCTGGTTCTAATTCTGTGATCTGCTGTTTGCTTGTCGAGCTTGCTGGACGTATGTATTGGTCGTGTTGCTCTTGTAGGAACTTATGAAAGACCTGTTTGTTGATCTTCGAAGTCACCTCTTCGCTATAGATCGGGAACAGGTACTCCGGATACGGTCCGAGCATCATTCTCATGTGTTCCTCGGCGCTTTCTACGGTACCGCTAAGCGCTTCTACACCGTCGTCAACAATCTTGAAGCTCTCGTGCAATTGGCTTCTTCCAGGAATGCCCTGAGTGCTTTCGATTTCGAGTCCTTGTCTTTGCAGTAGCAATAGAAAATGTTCGGTCACCTTCGAGAGCAGCCCTCCGATCGTGTGATACCAATGCGCATAGGCACCCATCGGCGGCTCAAGTCTTCTGATGGCTGTCTCAGATCTATGAATTTTCATTTTCAATGTCGTTGAATATTTTGTCGTTCATGGACGCGACGACCTTGGCAGTATGAGCCTCGCTTAGGTGTGCGTAGCGTTTGACCATCTGAAGTGTCTTGTGCCCCAGAACCTCGGCAATCTCGGCTAGTGACGCACCGTTCATTGCGAGGTAGCTGGCGGCGGAATGCCGGAGGTCATGGAAGCGGAAGTCTTCAACGTTTGCAGCTTTGACCGCCTTCTCCCAGGGAGACCGGATGTCGATGGGTGTGATGGTAGGATCACTGCGTCGATTGGCTGTCGCTTTGCCGGGGAAAACGAGGTTAGTATCAATCCGGCGTACTGCCGCGTGTTCTTTCAGCACGGCAAGCGGATGAACGGATAGCGGAACCACACGAGTTTCGCCGTTCTTGGTCTCGTACAGTGTGATCCGTCCTTGGTTTAGGTCCACGTGGTCCCACGTGAGCCCGAGAATCTCTCCCTGGCGCATACCGC
>JACLAC010003830.1_pt1 | contig 15719 bp, 9 predicted proteins | sample 8027881 | NCBI WGS metagenome assembly JACLAC01 (sample SAMN15725517, study PRJNA655200) | protist metagenome | isolation source: fluorescence activated cell sorting (FACS) single amplified genomes of... | place: Spain: Blaines Bay Microbial Observatory, Mediterranean Sea | collected 2016-01-19
ATCTGCTGCTGGAATTGCTGTGGTGCCCCTCCGGGTGCTTGTTGTTGTGGTTGGCCAAACGGGTTCATCTGCTGGGCTTGCATCTGAGGATTCTGCTGTGTTCCAGGATAGCCTGGCTGCTGTGCGGGCTGTACTGGTGCATCCATCAGAATATCGTCGAAGGCTGAAAAGTCGCGTGCAGGAGCGGCCATAGTAGTAGGGGGCGCTGGTGCAGGAGCAGGGGCCGCAGCGGGGGCCGGTGCAGGGGACTGGTTGCTTCCTCCAAATGGATCGAACACAGGTGCCGCTGCTTGTGTGGGCGCTGTCTGAAAAGCATCAAAGCCGTCGGACACGTCCGACTGATTCAAGTCTCCTTGTGCTGGGCTTCCAAACGGGTCAAACGCCGCTTGTTGGGCAGATTGGGGTTGTGCGGTTGGTACGGGGTCTTCAGCAAACGGGTCAAAAGTAGTGGCAGAGGCGGGCGCACGTGCGGGAGAACTAGAGTTGTCAGCGAATGGGTCAAAAGTTGTGTTCGCTTTTGGAGACGAGTTGCCCATGTTCATGTTAAGTAGATCGTCCGCCAAGCCACCAGCGGGATCGCTGCGTCCGAGGGAAGGACGACGGTTGGATTCCCTGGAAGCCGACGGTCGGCGGGTGCTCCCACCTAAGCTGATCTTGATCTTACCATCGCCGGCGCCACCGAACGAGTCTCGTCTCTGGTTATGAGTTTCGTTGGAGGCGAATGGGTCTCTGTCGTAACTGCCGCGTCTCTGGTTGGGCGAGTCGTTTGTGGCGAATGGATCTTCATTGTAGCTGCCGGGTCTCTGGCTGGGTGCGTCGCTAGGTCCGAACGGGTCCTTATTGTTGCTGCCTTTGTCGCTGTATTTGCCATCGCGACCACTGGTGGCACTTGCATTGTTATCTCTTTTGTCTTTCCGACCCCACTCGTCGAAGTCTCCAGAGCCAATGCCTCCGTTCCCGTAGCCGCCACCTGTTGAATTACTTCCGAACGGATCCTCCTTCGCCCTGCTGGAGCTGGAGCTGGAGCTTGGACTGTCTCGATCTCGGTACGCGCCACCGAAGTCGTTTCTACCACCATTACCGCCTCTGGAGTCAGAACCGAAACCACCACTTCGGGAGTCAGAACCGAACCCACCACTTCGGGAGTCACCCCAGTCGTCAACCTGGGGTCGCCTATCTCCTCCAAATCGCCCATTGTCACGGTTGCGGTCTCTATCTCCGCTGAAGGCGTCCCTGCCTCCACCGAAGGAGCCATTGCGGCCCCTACCCCCACCGGCTTTCCACTTCTCGTCCGCGTACTTCGCCTTGATGAACTCTCGCATTTTCTCTTGGACATTAGGGTTAGGGAGAGCGTCGCGGCTGCCAAACTCTGCCATATATACTTTATTGTGGGCAGTATTGCCGCCATTTGCGAGCGCACTAACCTCCTCTTCGGAAAAGGTAGATGCCGAGATTCCCTTGATTCGGTATTGTAGTTCCCGCAATATGCCAGAACACTTGGTGCACACAAAGGTATTATGAGTCAGATTCACATAGCTTGGCATGCGTTCTGGGCAGTCTGCGCAAACCTTGTTTCCGTCTAACCGGCTGACCTTTTTAAGTTCGGCCAAAATCCGCTCTTCCTTCTTCAGACGCGGCGGCATTTCCCTGAATAAGATGTCGTGCAAAGATCAACCACACGAAACACGAAACACGTAACGCTGCTTGGTGATTAAAAGTTCTGAATATTCTCAATCAAACTTTGAGCAAAATCAACTTTTTCGTCAACCTGGCAGGAGAAGCTGGGTGGTGCCGTACGGTCGTACGTCTGCCTCGTTGCACAACGAAGATGGAAAGAGCGTGTGATTGAAACAAATTCGCATAGTTTCCAGATCACACCTTTTGTATTTAGCTTAATTATATCCCTTGTAACAATTTGAGGATGGCTTTTTTCGGTTTGACGGCACTAGGACCGCAAAACTCTTTTCTATCGGCAAGTAAGAATTTTCGCAACTTGCAGGTTTTTGAGGAGGATGATTTTGTTAATGCATGGGTGCGGGTGAATCAAAGTGCAGAGAACAAGTTTTGTGATGAAGAAAAATTGGGAGATATGATGCGCATCCTTTTCCGTGGACCTGTTCCAGAAAACGACAATGCTTGTATCGTAAAAGCATTCGAGGACCTCCGTGCCTCGTCAGAGCTTCCAGGTAAAATCGCATTCCCCGTATATGTCACAACCATGTGTAGATTAGCGGCTGAGGCCGAAGAAGAAGAAATCATCATGGATAACGCACCTCTACCCACCTGCGAATACACATCATCTCAGAAGATTCAGGATGACCTGCTCCGGAACCGCACCTTTAAGCTGGATCCCAACGAGAAACTACAGACCACACTAACAAGCTCTCAACAATACGGCTGGTACAAACAGGAGGAGCTATCCACGCTCAAGAGAGCTGCTCGAACCCAAAGTGATATCACCAAGTTCGCAGCGGAGCTTATTAAAAACGGTGTCTACTACTAGGCGCTGGTATATTGCTGTTCGGTTCTTATATTTGTCCATTTCTCGTAAATAAATAACATTCAAAAAATAAGTACATTTCATTCAGTTTTTTACCTCTATCTGTTGTCTCGTGCCTCCTGCAGTCAGGTCAGACTACGTAGGCACGTTCCCGCAAGTTCTGGTAAGGTGACTTCATCATTCTAGGCGGTGACTTCAAGAGGCTGTAAGGAGAGCCATCATCGGCACACAGCAGGCGCACAATGTCACTGAAGTAGTGAAAGGGCACCTGGGTGCCGTACTCGACGCTGATGCGATCCCGTCCGCGACGAAGATAGAACTCCCTCCAGAACCACAATAGCTCCCGAAAATTGAGCATTATACGGTCCCCACCGCTCATAACATCGTCCTGGGTGGCGTCTTTTGAGTGGATATATTGGCTCCTCTGAGACGTTGGGACCCTGCTGTCCGCGAGGCGGCGAATGTTGCACAGAGAGGAGGCGAGGTGACCCCTCCGATGTGCCACCATGAGCAATGTCAAAATCGTGTTGATGACGCATATATTCTCATGGTTGACAGTATGGAACGTCACTGCATCCATACATCGCAATAAAATCTGGTCCCGCTCATTGAACAAAAACATGCCCAGCCGGAAGGTGTCGTCTTCGAGGCTCCAGCCCGTGCCGAGGTCGAGGTCGAGGGGAGATGGAGACGGGCCTGAACCTGCACCGGCATCGGAGAGAGTGCTCTCCGCCATCGCGTCAACCAATGCTTCGACTTCGGCTTCACTTGTGACCAAAGTGCTGCCAGATATGTCTTTGGGCGATTCAGGAGGTGTAAAGAACTTTTCTTCTTCGTCTGAAGAATCTGGAAAAAACAGAGTCTGCTGCGCTACCGCTCTCTCCTTATCTGCGTCAACCTTGTCGGCTCCAGATGCATAAGATTGTGTCGAGCGAATATGATTCTTTTCCTGGAGGGCAAGCGTACTTCGTATGGCACGCTTACTCAAAGGCTTCGGGGCGAACTGCAGCCAACTCGTGGTGAGATAACCAGGCTGTAACGGACGACGAGGACGAACACCCTGCCTCTGTCTTTGCTCCTTGTCGACCTTGTGGATGTGGGCTGCTTCCAGCGTCAAGTAACAGCACTTGAGAAAGACGTTACTCTCCACTAGATTGGCAAGCGCCATATCCATGAACTTGGAGAATTGCTTGTCATCCAGGGCCGAGTTGAGTAGAGCGATGCCATGGGGATTATTTCTTATCAACTCTCCAAGCATGTCGTAGGCGGTCTGCAGCAGGTTGATGGCACTTGGGCCAGAATTAGGATCGACAGTCATAACCTTGAGCACACCGTCAAGTATTCCGCACCTGGCCATAAACATTTGCTCTTGCCCCCGAGAACCGCGCAAGTAGGCTTCGATGCAAAGAGCAACCCAGAACTTGAACGGTCGCTCAACCTTTTCGTTTTGATGCACTTCTACTAGCGATGCAATCAACCCCTTGTGTTTTCCTTCAGTATAGGCTCGATCAAGCGCCTCGGGCCAACTCAGCTGCCGCACTAACTTGAGTTCAGGTTTAGAAAGAACCAGTTCCTTAGTAGGGTTGTTCTGAAAGTCTCCATCGAAGAAGCTGTGAATCAGTCGCAAGAACTGCACCCGCAGAGGGCTCCCGAAGTTGCATTCGCATCCAGGACCATGAACGTGCTCCAGACTTGGCCCACTTCCGGCCTCCCAGCTCATTCGTCGTTGCATGGCCAGCAGAACCGGCGCAATATCCAGTTTCGCTAATTTCTTTTGCAACTTAATCTTACTCCGACCCGATAGCATAGTGCAAAGAACAAGACATATTTCCACTTGATAGGGCGCAAGCACCATCGCGTGGAATCGTAACTCATTCTTGGCGGACGTGCTTGTGCCATTATTGCCCTCCTGTTCTACCCGTTGGCTCATCAGCCGCGACAAAGTCTCCATTGCAGCAGGGTCCTGATCCGTGCTCGCAGCCCACATCAACAGCTGCTTCCCACGCGTCGTGGGTCTACCGATATTCAGCTTCGTCGCCAGACCAATGATACAGCTGATGGCCGAGACATTGGTCATCTGCTCATCTTCACCGTTGTTGACTGTGAACGACTCCAGCAACTGAGTCATGATGTCGTCCTCAATCACAACAGGGGGGTCATCGTCGCTGTCGCTCGATTCGTCGTCGGACAGGATCCCCCTCCCCTCCTCCAGACGCGCCAGGGAGATGAGTTTGCGGAACCCTTCGGCCGTTTTCGTATTGAACTCTAGTATATCTTCAGGCAAGGGGCTGCGACCTTGTGCAATTGCATCGAGCTTGATGATTTCGCCAATATCAGGACCATAATTGAGAACCTTCAGGACCAAAATGAACTTCTCCAGCAAACCAGGTACCTCAGCGATCAGCGTCTGATTTTTCTCAAGTACGCTATTTGGTCGCAGAAGCCTCTCATGCCGCAGCGTCACCAAGTCCACACCCCGCATGACCAGAGAGCCGTCGGCAATGGCCTTTTCCTCGGGCTCGAAGAGAAGCAAACCAAGAATTTTGCAAAAATGACTCAGTTGACGCAAAGTTAAGCTTTTCGTGAGGCGGAAGAAGTTCGGGACTTTCTCCAAAGAAAAGAGCTCAGACTTCACCGCCAATACCTCCTCCAGCAGGTTGATGGCGTGCTCAAACACCGAGTTGCACTCCAACAAGCGGAACAGGAAACACACGTGTTCATCACTGACCACGAGCTCGGCTGAATTAGGGATGCTGAAGGTGACCTCCCGCAAAATAACAAGCATATCGTTCCACAGATCTGCGTTTGTGTGGACATGCTGGTCCAAAGTTCCGTCGTAACCGCGCAGGTTTTCTCCAAAGGGCGGGGAGAAGTACCGCATCAGCTGACGCACACCCCCTAAACTAACAAACACTTCGCGCTCAGCCTTTTTCTCTGGCGTCACAACGAAGATGTCCTGCGGATCACTATTGGAGCGTAGAATTCGCTCCATTACGACCTTGATAGCTGAACACACAGCGCGGGTTTGGCCTGAGTCCATGGCAAAGCGGAGCATATTTACGGTTTCTGTCATTTGGTTGTAAAGCTTATCAATTCGATCTGAAAGCGGTGTGCTTCGTACAGCCATAAGTCTCTTGTTATAACTCCTCACACCCTCCTTTTCATCCGGCAAAAAACTATCATGAGCAAGGAACTCCCCTCTCTCCCGAGCTCGCAGCCTGGCCACCATACTTTGGTTCCTCTCCAGAGATTGATGCATATTTAGACAATGAACCTAGACTCTAAAGCAAAATATCTGTATATTATTTACAAATTGTGCTGCTCTGGTTCCCAATAAATCAAGGGAATTTTGCTCTTTGCGTGTTGCGTGAAATGAGAAAAAAGCACGCCTTCATTTAGGAATATTATGGAAGTAAATCTTCACTAGTCTAAACTCCGTGGAAACTTTAAGGAACTTTTGATCTGGTTGGATCGAAGAAAGTTGGTAGAAATGAATAGAGTAACAATGGATGGTGCCTTGACCCAGCTACAGGTAAGCGTACGCTTTGTGATGTTTTCACCTTTACGAGAAAGGGGCGTGTCGACCCTTCCAGCGCAGAGGCAGCGATTTGTCACGCATTCGAATACCCAATGACATCGGTATACTAACTATCCTAACTATCATTTACTTTGCGTTCTCACCTGCTCGTCTTAAACTGAAAATGAAACTATAAGGAAATGTTCCCTTCTTTTGAGAAGGAAGTACTGGCCGCTCTGCTAAGCGCGAACGGCTACCACGTCGAGCACACCATCGAGCAGATCTTTCAGATGGAGTCAGACGCAAGTGCATCCCCTGTCGAGGGTAGCACCGAAAAGTCGCCTCGGAGGGAAACATCCACAACTGGATCTTCAGATACGGCACCAGCAGCAGTAACATCAGCAGCAGCAGCAGGAGTAACAGCACCAACAATAGAATCAGCGCCGGCGCCTACGCGCAGCCTTGGGAGCCCCCATGAGCCGGCTTTCCCCGCGCAACGAGTAGTCTCCGCAGGAGGAGCCGCAGGAGGAGGCGACAGGACCCTGGCACGACGAGGCACCCCGACGACGCTGCCAGAGGATTTCCTGCGTCCTCCAGGCTGGAAAGAAAACCGCGGCGGCGGTACTGCCGACACTATCGGGGACGAGCAGCTAGCATTGATGCTGCAGGACGAAATGTTTCGTAGAGAGGTGCAGAATGCTGATGGTATGCGTGCCATTTTGGGCAGAGGCTCTGCAACTAGCCGAACGGACGACCAGACCAGCGGCAGTCGGACCGGCGGTGGGCCCAGCAGCGATGAGCCTTTCATCCCTGACATGGGGATTCTAAAGGGTCTATCCTCGCTCTCCTCCGCCGCACGCGCGAACGTGAACGGCATCGCCCAACGCTGGATCGCCGGGAAGAAAAAATCGAATAACACAACCACTGAAGAAATAGACGGTGTATCCATGAGTCTACTGCACAGCCATGATCCGAACGAGGAAGAAGTGATAGACTTCCAGGAGAACAAGAAGCGTCAATGAGATAGTGTGTCCCAGGATAGCGAGTTCGTGTAGCATGTAAAATGGGTGATTTACGGAACAGTCATTACAGCATCACACATCATAACCTCTATATCGCAGATCCTCTCTCCAAGTTCTGCTTGATCTCAACCGTGTACTTGTCGTAAGACTTGTTGACCTTTGCCATGAACTTGTCGTTCCTGGCGTTGATGGACACAGCTTGGTCGGACACCTCGGCCTTCCGCTTCTTGCGCCGCTGGTAAGCCTCCTCACGAGCTAGCATTTCCGCCTCCAGTCTAGCCAGACCCTCAGCAGTCACGCCTGCCTGTTTGGCCGATCCATGGAGCAGGTCCGTGGCCGTAGCTGGGGCTTCTGCATCCATCTCTGAACGGGACGGTAGCTTTCTGACTTGTCGGTTGTACGAGTGGAAATGTCGGTCTTCCCAAGTCGCCTCGTCCGACGAGACAGCCCGTTTGTTGGCAATTTTTCTATCGCGGCTGGCCTGCGCTGCTTGGGAATGCTGCAGCGTTTGCTGCAAGCCCTGCTCTCCACCTGCCGCGCCCCAGTTGGGGTTAATGCTCCGGGCCCCCTTGCCTTTCACCGCTCCTCTTTTCGCGAAACCCCCGTCGCGGGCTAGTTTGGCGGCGTGACCCGGGTCGGAAATGCGCTTGTGTTCATTCTCAACTTCTGTTCTGTTAGCTCTCCGTCCAGCCCTTATCTTCATTCTTAATTGAAAGAGTCGCTTTTGCGAAGCATTCATGCTTGCCGTCGCGGCAGTCACATCTACTTCTTCTCCTTCTTCTCCTTCTTCTCCTTCTTCTCCTTCTTCTCCTTCTTCTCCTTCCTCAGCTCCTGCTGCTGCCGGCTCGCGGTTGGCGGCGTGTGCGTCTGCGGTGTCGACTGTGGAGTGTGGCGCGCTCGTGCCCGCCTTTGCAGCGGCCTCATCTACGTCATCGTCTGCATCGGCTCGGATCTCGCCGCAATCATCGATGACGATGTCCACTCTTGGCCGGTCGCTCACGTCGGTGGCTGCTTTCTCTATCACTGTGAGCACTTCCATTCCAGCGACAACTTGGCCAAAAACTACGTGCTTGCCATCAAGATGGGGAGTAGGCTTGAATGTCATGAAGAACTGGGAGCCGTTGGAGTCCGCGCCAGCGTTAGCCATAGAGAGAGCGCCACGCCTCGAATGCCTCAGCGTGAAGTTTTCGTCCGCAAAGCTCGAGCCGTATATACTCTCCCCGCCAGTGCCGTCGCCGCGGGTGAAATCTCCACACTGGCCCATGAAGCCTGCGATCACGCGGTGAAAGCGACAGCCCCGATAGTGTAGCGGTACCCCTGCTTTGCCTACATGTTCTCCAGTGCACAACATGCGGAAGTTCTCCGCTGTTCTCGGGACGACGTTAGCAAATAGCTCTATTTCTATTCGCCCTAGAGAACGACTCCCCATAACTATATCCAAGAATACGACTGGATTCACATTCTTTCCGAGTGGTCGCATCATCAAGGAGTTCCTTGTGATACTCTTAGGCGCTTCTTCTGGATCCCCGCGGGCTCTAAAGTCACTCAATAATTGTAGAAAATATGTTTTTTGGGAATATAATTGTGGCAAGAGTTCTCTATATCTTCACTTACTGCTCTATGGTCACTCCCAACCATGTCGTAGGTCGTAGGTTCGTAAGGAGGTAAGCTTACACAGAGAGGGGAGACTGCCTGACCTCTAAACCTTCTTAACTTACAACGATCATAAGTATTGAGTCTGAATTGCATAAATCTAGAATTTTGTCCCCATGATTTCCGTGCCCCCAACGAAAGTCACTTTGAAAGCCGAAGATGTACGGGAGTACGATGATATGGTTCGAGAGCGTACCGAGAGACATTCGGGTACTGCACGGAACATCACGAGCCAAGTTTCCACTGATGAGGCTACCCAGAAGAAATCTGAGAGAGAAGATGACATGAAACGTCGAATCGGAGCCACTCGATGACACATGACACGGAGGCCTTGCGGTGCGGGTTGAGATCAAGCTAGTGTCATCCTTAAAAATGTAACAGAGTGCACAAATAAATCAATAAATTATCTCTTCTTCTCTTCTTCTCTCCCTCTCTTCCTCTCTTACTCTCTTTTTTTTGAAACTTCCGCTCAGTCTTCAGCCTTCTTCGTAAGTAGCTCCACTTGCTTGTGCAGCTGGAAAGACAGTTTCAGCTCCTCCATCTCAGCGACTTTGTCCGCATCTGATATAGTGCCCCTCTTGGCGCCAATACCATGTAAATTGCCTGCAAGAACGGCAGCCATGATCACCTCTCGTATAGCCTTCGACGTGCCCGCGCTTTCTGTTGGGGGGTCCACCTGTAGGCTCAGGCGACCGCTGCTTGGAATGATCGACTCCGTGACCCACATGGACGGTGGCACTCGCTGTGCAGGTGATAGCACGACCTCGTGGTCACCTTCCTCCTCGTCAGTCGCCTTCTGGAGCTTTTTAGTCCCGGTGGCTTGCACCTCCGCTTCACACTGTTCATCTGTGTCGTAGCGACAACCTGTGTCGTCCCACGACTTCTCGTGCTGGTTGAGAACCAGGAGGACTCGAAAGTACTGTTTTTGGTCACGTTTGGACAAGTCCAGGTGCACATGTTGTGGTGGACGCACTGACGAGAGGACGTTGAGGACCCCCAGCCGCGTGAAAAGCATGCCCACCTCGGGCGTTGTCAAGGCGCTGAGTACTGAAGAGAAGTTCACTCGGTCTACAAGCTGTGCAAACATGGTGACAATGATTTCAACACGGAAGCACGAGTATGCGACGCCCCCACCACTGGGCTCGGTCTGCTCGGAGGCTGCATCTGCCTCTGCGGGAGAGCTGTCTGCTCCATCCTCCGTGTGTTTCTGTGGCTGAAACCAGAGGGAGCCGCCGGGAAATGTCTTAACTATAATTGAAAGTTGTGCGCAAGTGAGATATCTGGCGCACAGGCTGTGCAGCAGCATGTCCATCCTGCGTGCTGCTACGATTGCCATTACTTCAGTATTTGTGGGGTGACCAGAGAGACACATCTCCAATAGCTTTATGTGCTCTTGAAACGACTTGGACAGACCGTCACGCACTTCTTCATTGCGCTGCTCACTATCTTTGCTCTCTTGCTTCTCTTCCGCAAGTGCCGTGCCAGGGCGGGTTCTAAGCTCTTCCTTTCGCAGCAGACGCTGTCCCTCCGCAGCCCATGCGAGCTCTTCGGCGGAGACTCGCTGGAAGTACTGCTCGCGGTTATACTTCACTTTGCTTGTGCGATCAATTAGCTGCTGTTCCTGCTGCAGCTGCCGAGCTACAGTCCAGCACTGGCGTGCATCCTCTGCTGTGGCAATGGGCGGAGTCGAGTGGGCTTCCGCAGCTTCAATGGCTTTCGACAGAGCTGACACGCTCTCCAACTCCTCTGCTACGCATCCGACTGTCACCAAGACCTTGTGCAGCTTCTCCATTGGAATGGTGGTGCAGAACTCGCTGCGGGACTCGTCCAGAGCGTAGACATAGTCAAAAAAGATGGTTCCATCCGGAGGAAGCGACTGTCCCCACAGAGGGACTCCATCCTCGCAGTCTCCGCTGTCGCTGTTGATTTTAAAAGCTTCGCCATTTAGGACAACATTTCGAAAGGATGACCAGTTACCTTTTTCACTCGTATCACCTAGATCCAGCTTTTTGCGAGTTTGTGCTACGAATGAGTCCAACTCCAACAGGCGATACATACACGACCGGTCAGATGCCTTGCCCAGATCCAGCAGGTAGAAGCCGTCGTAGACGCCAAGAGAAATGCGGTAGAAAGGACCTAGGCGGAATTTTACTTCACTCACCTCTCCTATGGAAAACAAGTTGGCATGTAGCAGTAGCGCGCGAGCATCAGTGGGATTGCGAATGACAGGCAGCAGCGTGGTCAGCGCCTGCACTCGACTGACCCCCTCCTTGATCAAGAGGCGGTAGACGGTACAGGCATCAACGTACTGGAGATTGATTGATCGAGCAAAGAGTTCCATAATAGTGTGGCTTTCGGATGAAGCTCTTGACATAAGTATCACGTCGGTAATGGCTTCATTTCTTGGTGCTTTTACGTGCTCCACCAGTTTCAGAGTTGCCGCTACGGTGACAGTAACAGTGCCTTCTTGAGGAGCCTTGTAAACCTTCGGGCTTTTGGTGCCCTTCATAACCATGTAAAATTGCTCATCTGCCCCACACACTGCTGCATTCTTCTTCTCAATGTCCCGACGCAGCTTCACGTCGGCCAAGTACGAGCGGAATTCAGGCAAGTCGATGGCGCCGCTGCAGTTCATGTCGTAAAGCCGCATGAGATCTGCTGCGTGCATTTTGGCTTCCGCATCTTGCATGCCCATGTGCGAAAATAGATCCTCAAGGTCTGTGGCAGACATCTTTGTGGCTCCGCTCTTTGAGAATAGTTGAGCAGCCGCTGCTATGTCTATATCGATGTGTTGAAGTCTCTCTGCATCTGAGAGTACAGGGTTAGGATCTGTTTCTTTCGCGTCCACTGTATTCGAGACTGGTTCACGCGTGACCTCTTTGGAGCGACTTTCAATGTTTCCGATCACTCTCTCCAGCTCAATCACGTCACCATCGATTGAGAAGTCCTTGATGAAAAGACTTTCGTTTTCCGCCACTGTTCGAAGAAGCTCCATGCAGCACGCGCGCTCATAAGGCACATTCATCTTCAGAACATGCTTCCCGATGGGCTCTTCGATATTGAAAGATGCAGATGGATCTATCGCTTTAACTGAACAGCCATCTAAACCCAAGCGCACTCGTCTGCCCAGTCGATTCATGGTCTTAAGCACTAAAGTGGCACCCTGAGCACCGACTGGGTTCCCGCTCAGGTCCAGGTCCGCTAACGATGGACATTCATACGCAGCGGACACTAGTGTGAATACAGAGCGTGCTTTGAGTTTATTGCTAGACAGATTTAGTGATGTAAGCGCTCGATTCTCCTGAAGTGCTGCACCGAGCACCTCACCCTCGGCCTCGAGCGCGTTAAAGGAAAGGTCCAGAGAGGTGAGCGACTTGTTGTCTTTAATCGCATTTGCGAGTAAATCAAAAGAATTATGCATGGAATTCCAGGCAAGAACCAACGTCTCAAGATTGCACGAAGGATGCGCAATTACTGATGCTAATGCTTGCACCCCCACAGAACCATCGCTCAAAGCAAGTGTCCCTGGAGCCCCCAATTTGTTCCTGGAGAGATCCAAATGATTCAAATGGGTCTTCACCCCAATCAATCTCATAAAATCCTTGAGTTCTGCATCAGTGATGTTGCACTGCTGCAAAATCAACTTTTGCACGAAACACTCTTCGTCTTCGTTGAGCAGCATGTCCGACAAGCCCTGCATCACGGCAGGGCCGCACTTGTTGTCGCTGAGGTCGAGTCCCTGCAGGGACCCGCACGTCGAAAGTGAGCGTAGAATCGGAAGCAATCCCTTATCAGTGAGACAATTGCTAGCTAAGTCGAGATGCTGTAAATATGGCATGACCTCGAGCGCTATCGACAGATTCAACGCCAAATCGTCACCCATACACTGCCCGCGAAGGCTGAGCGTGGACGTCACACCCTTGCGCATCACCAAGCTGGGCTTGGGACCAGTATTACTCTCAATACAGGCCGCAATGAAGCGAGATCGTGCCGATGCTGGCCGAAAGAAGCCAGGTAAGACTTCAGGGTCTCCATCGGCCCGCTTAACGATGGGGGGATCAAGGTGGTATTTGTCGATCGATGCAGTGTTTGGAGGGGGGTTCTGCAGACCTGATTGCATGAACTCTTCCAAATAGAGAGCATCTTCATCTACTACCACTGCTTTTTTTGTCTTCTTTTCCTTCACTGGCTTCTTGCCGTAACGCTTTTCCGCCTCAGTGAGCTGCTCGGGCAATTTCACCTTGCTTTCGACATCATCATTATCACCATTATCTAAAAAGTTCAGCGCGCTACCAGAGACAGTACTCCGTCGAGCTTCTCCCATTTGGCGATAGAAGTCGAAGAATGCCACGCGAGCTTTCGAGCCAAAATATACCGAGGCCTCATCCGGACCCAGCTGGGGGAGGGTAAGATAGGGGGGTGCTTTTTCCGCCGATTCTGATTCTTCTGGTGCCCGGCGGATGGTGTCGTTTTGCGTGAAAGAAAGGTCATCGTCCATGCCATCGCGTACAAAATTGCCCTTTCCATGGCCCAGTGCTTCCACCACGTCATCTTCTCCCCGCTCTCGCTGCAACCTCTCGGCCCGTCTCTGCGCATACGGTCGCACGAGTTCGTATTCTGATTTCCGCGGGCTACCGGTGGTCCTTGCAAAGTGCTGCTTAAACCCAGAGCGAGGAGGCTGTACAATCCCATTCATCTCCTTGCTCTCATCGGTGTGCCGACGAAAGCTGGAAATGCGTTCGTCGGTATTCAGCCAGCGGTCGAAGTATCCCCCATCCCCTTCTCCGAAACGAGATCGTGGTCCGAGGGCTGTGCTGAATTCCGGTTGCCTCTGCAATAAAACATTGTCGTTCTTCGCGCTGATAGTGGAAGGAGTATAGCTATACAACCCTCTGTTCCGAGCATTGCGTCGTATAGTCTTCTCCTTTTCGCGGTGCAAGCGCTCCTGTTCCTGCTGTGCTTCTAATTCGGCTCCAGTCAATTTCGGTAGAGAGATACGATTTGGCTTATTGATGAACTCATCGACCCGACCCATGTTGTCCCTGAGGAAGCGTCTACCTCCGATGTCATCATTTTTCAGATCCTCCGCAAAGCGCTTCAATGCCTCCACTGGAACAGGTCTCACCTCTGATTTTGGAGCCTTGGGTAGAGACTCTGATTTTTCTTCATTCTCAGAAGTGGGGTCACTCACCATTGACATGGTGAGCAAGAAATCAACCTTTTGGAGGATCTCGTTGTCTCGTTTCGAAAGAAAACCAGGAAAATCGGACGACCAAATTGTGTAAAAGTTTTTGAAGCCTGTTTACAAACGAAAAACAGCAGTCTTATTGCGAATACTTACAAGAGCAAAACTCCCCTGATGTTGGAGAAGCGACTGTGTTTATCTCTCACTATCTTTCACGTATATTCCAAACCTTTTCTTCGAGCAGCTTGACCTCTTGACCTTCCGTAGCTTCGGTTTTGTGCTGCTCCAGGAGAACATCTTGTAGGGCAACATCCAGTGTACTGGACACTAGCTCCCCCTCTAATAAGTCTATCTGCGCTTCTTGAAGGGCAGTCTTAACTAGCCCATTTGCAGCACCTGTGAAGAGTGAGTCCATTTCCGTATTTCCGTCCGTATCTGTATAGAAGACCCCTTCTGCGACTTGGAAGTACGGGTCGCGTGGAAGCCGTTCAAGGCCCGACCCCCACTCTCCTCTGCACTAGAGCAGCGACCCTCTCCAGCACCACGAGCTTGTCCGTGGGGTCACTGCATCGGAAATAGTCAGCAGCTTTTCGACGGCGAGGCCCTGGTCGCTGGTCGCAACAGAATTCCTCTGGCAGCCCTAGCGAGGGCTGGTCCCCAACCTTCAGTTCAGCACGGCAGCCTTCTTGGCAGCTGATGAATTGTCTTCTCCCTGCCCGCATAATACCAGCTCTCCAAACTGGGAGTTAAAGTAGTGGTAAATGAGTGCGAGTCAAAGTGTTAGAGCTGTAGCTGTAGCGAAGGAGTAGAATCTAAATGACCACGAAAAGCGATAGGCAAAGTGTCCTCATCAAAAATTTATGGGAATTATCAACATTAGGATCTGTAAAGACTAATCGTTTTTTCACATTCATCGGACAAAGCTTCTCGCAGAAGGTCAAAACAAGGACGTACCTTCCACACAACGGACTACATATTCACAATCAGAATCAGGCAAAGATCCTCACAATCATCACTTGACTCCAGATAAAAACTTGATGCAATACTGCGGAACCTCCAAGCTTGAAAGCGAGTCGAAGAAGAATTAAAGGGCTTTCTTTTGTTGGGTTTGCCAGGTTTGCAAAAGCGGGGTATATAATAGTCAAAAGCGTGGGTAAACTAGTTCCTTACAAATATTCACTTTCCATTACACTATCTTGTGATCTTCACTCCCTTATATTGGGCGTCGTACACACTGAGATGAAGTTCCCTGAAGATGCTCGGATCTTTCCGCTCTCCCTTGATAACCCCCTCGCGCACCTTGTCCATGGTGCTTATCAATGAGTCGGGAGTAACGCCCAGTTGTACGTACAAATCGTCGCGGAGGTAAGAGCGCAAGCCTAGCAAGCGCTCGATACTCGCCGCCTTCATCGGCTTCTGAGCGACTCGAGTGAAGAGCCGAGAGCCGCCCGGGATCTTGGCCACATCCTCGGACAGCCCATCAGACTCCCAGGAGAACTGCTGTAGATTCTGTCTCGCCTTATCACCACCGATCACATCGTACATCGCTGCCACTACAGTGCGCCCACTCTCGATATCCCCTACGATCTTGCCCCGCAACATCGACAAGTCTGCTGCCTGTTCTTCGATTGCGTCCTGGGCGATGAGCACCAAGTCGAAAGCGTTGTCAGGCCCTTCTGTTGTCATAAGCGCCTGCGCACTGTCCAAAGCTGCCGAAATATTGAGGCACAAAAAAGAATCGCACGAACATTTCTTCAGCAGCTTCTCAATGGATAGTTGGAACTTGTAGGAGCTTTCTATCAAAAGCACTTTCGGCCGGTGACCAGGACCTTGGGACACCCG
>JACLAC010021692.1_pt1 | contig 15713 bp, 9 predicted proteins | sample 8027881 | NCBI WGS metagenome assembly JACLAC01 (sample SAMN15725517, study PRJNA655200) | protist metagenome | isolation source: fluorescence activated cell sorting (FACS) single amplified genomes of... | place: Spain: Blaines Bay Microbial Observatory, Mediterranean Sea | collected 2016-01-19
AATATATTAATCACAGGTATAAAAATTTATTTAACTTATGAGGAGTAAGAATTAATTATATTACAATACACCCTCTACATTAATATTACGATGCACTAAAGTTAATGTGACAAACATTTAATAACTTACTACTACTTTGTATTAACTTATTAGTAAAATTTTAGTTTTTAACTTATGAGAGTATTAGACAATATTTTTACACACACATAATATTATATGAATGTAAGACGCGCTCTAAAAACGTAAAACTAAACGTATTTTGTTGTATTCATTTTTAGTATATATTAATTCTTGAGTAAGAATTAATTACATAAAGTTGTATTAATTCTTACTCATTTATTATATAAAAGTTATCATTATTAAATATAAAATGTAAAACATTCCTGTTATGTAAATTGGGATCAACATTCATACGAAAATGACTCAGGGGGAGACTCGCTGTCTAAATATCTTCAAAAATTTAACAAAAAAGAGTGTGTACATTATTTTCCTTAAGACTTTTCACGTACGTGAGGAGCAGCACCAACCAAGGAAACCAGGATCTTTTTTCGCCTGATCGTCTCCATCAATCGTATTGTTTGAGTCTTTAATTTTTTCAATTTTTTCAATTTTTTCAATTTTTTCTTCATCCTTTGAATCTTCCTCAACTTTTTCAACTTCTTCAACTTTTTCAATTTTTTCTTCATCCTTTGAATCTTCTTTGACCTCTGTTGCGTTATCGTCAATCACTGTTCCTTTTGGTGCATCAAAGGTGTCCAAAACTTTGTCGTCTGCATCCATTAACGTAACACTTTCCCCAGTATCATTCAATATGCCTTGTTTCCTCGGATTACCTTCTTTTGTTCGCCACAAGAAAATATTTCCTCCAGCTTCTTTCTCTTTTGCTTCCAATTTGTCCAATTCATCTTCTTGTTGTTTTCCAGCAGCACAATAAAGGGTTAACTTTTCTTTTGCAATAAGTTCAGCACCTTTTGGAAATGCAAATGTGTTTTTTGAATCTTTATCAACCAATTTTATGCCTTCCAAACTTACTGCAACATCACCACCATTTTCCACCTGAATAATTTCCCGTTTTAAATCAACCCCAGTAATCTTTAATCCCGCCATCTTCTTTAACTATTAGTGCAATAATGACAAAAGTATTCAAAAATTTTGATAACGAATTCAACACAGCAATACAATACACAAGCAACTTTATCACGAGTAGTGTGTCGGCGTAATGTGTACAAAAAGCATACATGATGATGAAGAAAGATAGAAAATCATCGTTGTAGTATACATAGTAATAATAATGATATATTATATTATCTATCATCCATCCTGTACTACCGGTACGTGAACATGGCATGCCATTTTAGCCGTTGCTGTGTCCATGCTATTTTTGCACATACGCTCCACCTCAGCCCAAAAGCGGTATCCTCCTCCTCTTTTTTAGGCCATGATGGTATACACCTGGTAGACATCTTCTTCTTATTATGTGATGATGGGAGCACATGATGATACAGTATGTATATATATTTCTTACTCATGATGATACAGTATGTATAATTACGTAGTACACATGTGACACTATCACTATATCTTCGTTAATTAAAATTTGCCATATAACAGTAGTCGTCTTCTATGTGTCCACTACGAGTACAAATAATGCCTATATTGTGCTTAACAACAAAGAGGACACAGCGGTACAACAGCACCACATAGAATATAGATATAAATTATAAATAGAAGTTTAAGTTGAGATTTGGTGTGGTAATATTCAACAACAAAAAAACAACACGTATTACTGTATCATATGTAATCATAGATAGAAAGACATGTTCACATCTTTCCTCCCTTTTTTTTATTCCCCTCCATACTAAATAAAGTATCAAAAGCAGTTGAATCCCATGTCGCTTGTTTACTTCTTGCATTGTAATAATACGGTTTCCCAGTTTTCAGAGCAATTGCTTTGATCCAATTACCCCGTACCTCAATGGCCTCTGATCTTAAATTAGTCATAGACGGAGGCTTAATTTCTTCGTTGCTAGCTCTTAAATGTCTAGGATAAATATACTTTTCCCCCATCGTCGATTCATTATTTGCTCCTATTTTTTTCCCCTTTCTAGATTTAATTTGCATTAAGCGCTTAATATCTTCAGGTGTTCTAGCACGTGTAGTTGTTTTACTGAAACTATTATACGTAATCCCTTCTTCCATTGCATGTCTCTTGTCATATCGAATATGCTCAGCACGAGTTACTTTCATATCAACTTTATTACTAGATGGCTGTTTGTAAACACCACCAACGGATCTTATTCTATCCGAATGCTCATTTGAAGCTAATTGCTTTAAGACACCATCACATCGCTGACATCGTAATCGCAAATAGTTAGTTGGTTGTTCGTGTCCACATCGTCGACACACAATATCAACGCTTATTTTTATACCATTGCCTAGTATCAAATCACGTGCTTTTGTAACAGTCCCAACATCTCTACCCGACATTCCATGACGTGAACCTGCACAGTGTAATAAAGTATGAGCAATGTGTTAGTAATGGGGCTAAATTGAAAAGGGATCGGGGGAAAAGATATACTTACCTGGACCTAGGCCAGATTCACGCACTTTTAGTCCACCAACATCTTTCATACGTGCCGTTCCACTAACAAATGTTTTTTGGTGTTTCAGGCTTTGTGTCATAGGTGACATGGATACGATGGTTTTTGGACTGGATATTGCAAGTTGAAATTCTGGTCTATCGTCATCGTCCATAATACTATTATCATTATTTACATTAACTATTTGAAATTGGTCTTCTGACATATCACTATCTTGATATGCACCACGTGTAACCATCAATCCAGTAACCGTCTTCGTTTTTTGCACTACCATGTTTTGATCATCCAATGCAAGAACTTGTTCCACTTTTACTTTTTTTTTGCTATCACTATTTGAAGCCGATTTCATAAATAAATCACGATCTACTTTCTTTAACGGACCGTCACAATTTTGACAACGACAACGGTAATAATTGTGAGGTTGCTCGTGCCCACATCTACGACATATAATATCAACAACAACGTGCGAGCCATCGCCTAATACCATATCACGTGCTTTTTTCATGGTACCAACACCTTTTCCTGACATTCCATGGCGCTGACCTGTAATATACATTGAATGAAAGAGTGGCGCGTTAGGCATAAGAATGGTTGATTGAAAAGAGTTTAGGGCCAAGGGATTAGTATTTATACTTACCAGGTCCAACACCGTTGTTTTTTGAAAATAAACCACCTAGTCCGTGAGTCCTTGAAAACCCATAATTATAGCCTGAACGACTCATGTGGCATCAAATATGTATCTAATAAATCAACTTTTATCAAGTAGCCTTACCATACAAAAGACCGATCAACTTTGCTGCATATGAAGTATGCACATCGTGGGCGATTGGTTCAATGTACATCCAGCGGTGTTGTCATTATGATAATAATTAATAATTATAATAATGAATATAATAATATAATAATTAATAATAATATTTAAGAAGAAGAAGAAGAAGTGCCAAATTATTCTTATAATAATTAATAATAGTAATAATATCATCATTGTAATAATTATAATATATGTAACAGTAGTAATAGTCGAGATAAGTTACATGGAACAACAGTATAATACACACACAGTATAATTTATAACATGCCTTCCCACACGATGATGTGCAAGTTAAAGCGCCACTATTACATAGCTGCTAGCAATATATATATATATATAGATCTATATAGCCAAGAGCGCACGAACTAGAAATTATTGTTATTATTACTATTACATTCTAATGCATTGAGCTGAACACTACGCGCATTGTAGTATAGTAAGTAGTAGGTGTATGTATAGACTTAATGGCAGCTATAGCTATATAACACATATGCATTAAAATTATATATTATCTGATTATTTATTAGTATAATAATCCTCCTGCCTGTATTATTTATTTATATATTCTTATAATGGGCGATTTAGATTTAATTTACACCACCACTATATAGAACACACTAACATACACACACCATCCAGTTACAGTGCCCACAATTTTTATTGCATTGTTAATAATAATAATAATAATTAAAAAAAATATAATATTATAATATAATATTATTATTATTTATTATTATTAGTAGTGCAATATAATAATATAATAATATTTATCATTTTTTAAATATAAAAAAATGAATACACACACGCACGAACGATATAGTTACGAGGCGCATCTACATGTTTAGGTGTAGCTATCATGCCATTTAATTCTGAAATCGCATTAGCATTGTAGGCAAAAAATTACAGATTGGAGGCAAAAAATTCCTCAGTAGGCAGCAGAATATATTACAGTATTCACATTGTGCATTCTATTGCAACACGTGTTCTACATTTTGTTTTCAAACAAGTTGGTGCTAGAGAAGACTAATAACATACAGTATTACAACAAATAACAACAAACAATAATGGCCAGTAAAAATATTACATTTCGTTGTCAATTTCGGAGAAAACCTGCCGTAGGAGACGATATAGCATGGTTAGTTGGGTATGAGGATGGAGAAACAACAAATGTTATGTCATGTGCTATAATAGGTAAGGATGTCGATGACGTAGTAAGTGATTGGAAAAATGTTGCTAGTTTAATTCCATACAATTTAATAGCGGTTGGGCTCTTCATGTTTGTCAAACGTGAAAATTTTGACAATGACGATGAGTTTATAAGCGCAGGAAAAAAAAAATTACAAGATTTAGTTTTTTCAAAAAGCAAAGACTTTTCATCAATTTTTACAGAATCGTTTGCTGTTGTACTCTATTCAGACATCGCCCACAATTTAATGCTTAATGTAAATATTGGATCAAAAGAAGTATCGGTATCAACAAGTAAACCGACATTTTTATTGGCTACTGCAGATGCTTTGTCAGAAACAGATGCTTCATCAAACAATGGTGCGAGTGTCTCAATGGCCAATGAGAAGTATTATATTCGAACTACTTTGAGGGCCCAAACTCTGCTGCCAATAATGCCAAATACGAATGAAAATCGGGCTTTATTTAAAACATATGTAGATAGGGAGATAGATCAATTTTTACCGTCACGCCCTGGTGATGCCGCCAGTGACGACCATAATTTCATAGGTTTGCTGCCAAATAACCAAATTATACAATTACATATGAACAAAACAACCAGTGGCAACCATATTCTTCCAACACTGGAATATTTCAACGAAGATATACCAAAACAAAATTTGAATATGGGATGGAAAAGCCACCAATTTCTTTCATCCTTAGCTTCATCCCAGAGTTCCTCCACATCGTCTAAAGGCAAAGGCAAAAAAGGTGGAAAAGGTAAAGGTAAAGGTAAAGGGAAGAAGAAAAGTGGTGGCGACGACAAATATCAAATCCAAGGAGATGTTACTATTGAACACAATCCAATTTTAAAAAACTGCAAATTAATGGCAAACAACACCAGTAAAATTTTAAATGTACATTTGCGTAAATTATTGAATGGTAATGGGATAAATGGCAGTGGTATAAAATTACCAGATGGTACAAAGTGCCTTTGTTGCAAAATGAATGGCGAAGCATTAGTCTTTATCCCCCCTGGCGACAGCAACAATCATAAGAATATGGATGCAACGTGTACAGATGGATTGAAAGCATTATCTCGACAATTTTCTGCAGTGAAAGATACAATTATCAAGAATGAAAAACAAAATATATTTTCAAAACGATATGAATGTTTTCATTTCTCCCCTGAAGGTTTGTCACACTTAATTACGTTGTTGGTGAATATGGACGATGATGTTGAAAATAGTGAAGAATTTACTAAATTGCGCTTATCAATACACAAACGTTTTTCATATCACGTTCCACAGAATAGACCATTGTTTAAATTAGGATGCGCAATCAACTTTTTCGATGAACAACGCAATGGCAGTTCTAGTAACGAAGAGGGATATGTTCATATAACAAATAATGATTATGTTGGGGGGGTGTCTCCAACGCCATTAAAATTGAAAAACGTACATGTGGGACTAAAAAAGCCTGGCGATGAAGGTACAAAATTGTATTTAGTTCAAGGTGAATATATATACTACCATTACATGCAGGATCGGTATGATGATAAGGGTTGGGGATGTGCATACAGATCGCTGCAAACATTAATTTCATGGTTTCGATTTAATAATTATACAAACTCCTCTATTCCAACACATCGCGAAATACAAGAAGTTTTAGTAGATGCTGGTGAAAAAAAAAGAAGTTTTATTGGTACTAAAGATTGGATTGGATCGCAAGAAGTTGGTAGATACTTAGAACATGTATTGAATGTAACGTTTAAGATTATATTTGTGCGCACAGGCGAGGAACTAGGAAGCATTGCTAGAGAAGTTGCAAAGCATTTTGAAACACAAGGCACTCCCATTATGATAGGTGGTGGTGCGCTTGCATTTACAATTATTGGTGTTGCATGGAATGATCAAACGGGTTCGACTGAATATTTAATATTAGATCCACACTACACCGGAGAAGATGTTCTAAGCACAATACAAGATCGTGTTGTCATGTTAGAAGGGTATAGAGCAACGGCCTGTGGATGGAGGGGAATAGATACATTTTCTAAAAAAGATTTCTATAGTTTATGTTGCCCACAACGACCAGATGTTTTCTAGAAAAAAACGTATTTTTACCACGTTCATATAAAATAATACACACACCAGTACATAATATGTAATAAGTGCGTACTTTAGTTTGTATTTATTAACTCTAGTACCAGTGCATAGTATATAAAAATTGATATTGTTTCTCATTTTATTATTAAATGATTATAAAAAGTAAATAAAATTATAACTTAAGAGTAAGATTTAAAGTATATTTATATGTGAGATATATACCACACAACTCAAAGTGCAATACCCCCGGTATCCTGTGATATGAAAAAATTATTTTTTTGTTGTGGAAGAAATTAAATTTATACTAACGTTTAAAATATGGTATGCATAAATATTGTGTAAATTTTGTTAACGTACAAATCGTGTATATTATTATTCTTTAATCTTTAATACGCATTCAAAATATACCAAACGCCCAAACGCTCATGTGAGGATGTTTGTCTGAAAACAGAAATATTGTATACCACTACAATATTCGATAACAGACCGGGTGTAACTCACATACATACGTATATATATTACAACGCGGCACCAGCAGATCTTAAATCAACTTTTAACAATGCTCCACCATCAACATTAATTTCTACACCCGTTAACCATGCGCCAGCTCTTGAACTTAGATAAATACATGCTCCAGCCATATCTTTTAAATCTCCAATCCGTTGTCGTGGGATACTTTTTGCTAACGCACCTCCCGTAGATGCTAATGTTGCTCGCATCATACGCGATTGAAACGCGCCAGGCAAAATACAATTTACTGTAATGTTTTCCAATGCTAAATGACCTGCTAAAACTTTAGACAAACGTCGTACTGCAGCTTTACCCGAGGAATAAGCATAGGTTGGCAAAGAAGAAACAGATGCCCCATCTATCGAAGAGATATTAATGACTCTTGCGGGATCTTTTTTTGTAGCTGTTCGCTTCAGTAATGGAAACAATTGCTGGGTTAAATGAAATACTGCCTTTACATTCAAATCATATACACGGTCCCATCCTTTTAAAGAATACTGTGAAAATGGTTGTGACCAGTTTGTACCTGCGTTATTCACTAAAACATGTATACCATTTGGTTCTAACCTCTCAATTTCTTTTACCAACTTTATAACACTCTCTGGTTTTGATAAGTCAGATTGGATTGAAATACACTTTCCGCCCGTATTTCGCGCATTTAACTCATTTGCATAAGAAGTTGTATCTTTTCGTGAAGTAATATAAACACGGCTACCGTTTTCACAAAACCCAGCGGCAATCATAGCCCCAATACCTGAACCACCACCAGTAACAACAACAACTTTATTTTTTACAGAAAATAAATTAGACACTTTAATTTCACCAAGCGGTGGAAGTGGGTTTTCATTTGGGATAGCTTTCGGCATGGCTACAAGTTCTAACAATTTTTTTTGTTTCCTTGTTGTTTCGTTCGATTCAATTAAGTCTTCAATTAATATGATGATTGCATATCATAAAATATAACTCCCCTATTAGAAGTTTTTCTACACTAACTACTTTCACTTTTCTACTACTACTACTACTACTAATATTATTATTATTGATTTGTTGTTGTTGTGTTTTTTTATTTATTAGTTAGTGGTGCTGTCTGATGAAGAAGAAAAGAAGAATTATTATTATTTATTTATTATTGGCCATATTATTATTATTATTATTATTAATTATTAATAAAAAATAATAATAATAATTATAATATTATTATCATATCATTATTATTAATAGATCCAGAGATCACAATCATAATAATTTTTTTTTTATTATAATTATTACAAAAAAAATAAAATTAATGGCAAATAATATTATTAATACTACACGCACTGCACTATTGTATGTAGAAGACGACTTCAGGAGGTTGGACTAAGACTGTATAGGCCTATACACAGAATAATTTCTAATCATATTATAGTATAAATAAGTATACCAATGTGTATTATTATTATATAATAGATTTAGATTATTATTATTATTAGGATCATCATCCATAAAAAATAATACTACTGTACTCCTCGTACGTACTATTTATTATTACTGAAGATTTTTATAAAAATTAATTTTGAATTAATGTGAAAAGTAATTAATTTTTTAGTTCACACGACAAAATCTTCTTCTTTTACAATTTACTCTTTTTTAACTTTGGAAATGCAGCACTTAAATCTATATTATAATGCTCTTTCCACCCTTTGACATAAGCTTCATCCGAACTAGTCATTTTAATAGAAGTATCGACAAACCAATTATAACCATTTTTTTCAATAGCATTCGACATTCCAATAGAATCTGGTCCAGCAGGATAAAACATTTTTTGTATTCCTTGGTCGCATTCTAGCATAATGCTCTTTACTACGTCTGACGTCACTTTTGGTGGTGTGGCATACTTTACCAACAAACCTTCGTACATTTTGCTTAAATAACGAATCTGCACATCATATACTGAGTTTTTATTTCTCTTTCCTTTACTAAAAATGGGCGTGACAATTACACCTGGTTGTAATGTGCATACTTTAATCCCAAATTGAGAAACTTCTTGAGCTAGTGTAACGGAAAACGATTCAAGCGCAGCTTTTGATGCATTGTATGGCGCTTGTGACCCTGGCCACATTTTTGCCGCTGCAGATGTAACATTTATAATAATACCAGATCTACGCTGTCGCATGGAAGGTAAAATCAATTTCGTCAATCTTATTGGAGCAAAGTAATTTGTTTCCATAATATTACGAAATGTACCAAGCTCATGCTCCTCAACTCCTTTTAAGGAAGCAGATATACCAGCATTATTGATAAGAACATCAATTTCATTACCACACAACTTTTGACACTCACTGACACAAGTTTTACAGCTCTGTTTATCATTAACATCTAAGTCAATACAATGAATCATCAATCCCTCTTCCTTTGCAATTTTTTGTAGTTTTAATCCTTCGTGTCTTGTGGTTGCGTTTCTCATAGTAGCAAATACTTTATGACCACTTCGGGCCAGCGATGTTACCAAGTCTGCACCAATACCTGTAGAGGATCCTGTCACTAAAATATTCTTGGACGTCATGGTTACTTGTTCCTTTCTACATGCAGTAGAGTAAACAATTCTTAAGTTTTACTTTCTTTGATTGTATTTTTGTTGCTTTCTGTCTACGTATAAAGTAGTGGACTCAATAATATTTTTCGCTTCATAAATAGTATAATATAATATGTGTGACATTAACACATACTTATATTATTATTAATATTATTATTGTAGGCTACTAGTATAGTAGTAATGATATGTATAGTGTTATTACATAATAGTACAGGGTAAAATCCACCATAACATACTATATAGTACTATACCACCAGTAGTGCAGTATTATCCAATATATTATTAATAATAAAAAATTATTATTATTTTTAATTTTTGTTGCAGCAGTATAGAAGTTGTATAGCAGTAAAAAAAATACTACAGTATAATACGTAGCAGTATTATATTATATTATAGTGACGTGGATTATTTATTATTCCTCGTCGTATATTATTATTATTAGGATGGTGGAGGGTAGGGTAGGATATTATTATATTGTCGATCAGATCTTTATCAAAAAAATTCAAAATGAGCGTGACTTGTATCATCATATTTCAAAAAAAAAATCATTGTTACATATATAAAGTATAAATTTGTGCGCGTCATATATAATAATATGTCACCCAGAATATGTACACAAGTTATCATATCTTTTTATAATTTTGAAACCAAAATGCACTTTTTTGTTTTTGCATTCCGTATACTTAGGTAAAAAAATTAAAAATAATCGAACTTTGATTATTACCTTTTTAATAGTTTTACTTTTAATTCGTAGGCAAAGAGACATATTTATATAATACGTACGAAGTATATGTATATATACATAGAGAGTACTTTTTTATCCCCCCTTTTGATTTTGAACTTACACATCATCACATCTTACTTTTAAAGCCATGAAATACAGCGAAATCATCAACGTGTGCTCTTTCCGAACGCAATGAATTCACAGGTTCACTCATGTCTGGATATCCTAACGCTATACCACACCATAATATCTGATCTTTTGGTATGTTTAATTCATCATAAATAATATTAGGGTAATTACCAAATGCTTCTTGTAAACAGGTTCCCATACCTCTCTCCTCAGCAAGCAAACATATTGTTTGCAAAAAGGATCCAACATGTCCCCATCCATTCATATCAACAGGCCTATCAACAGTAACAATAATACCAACTGGGGCACCAAAGAAATCAAAATTCTTCATCATGGCCTCTGCTCGACCTTTTTTATCGTTGTAAGATACTCCCATCAATCGATACATTTCCGAGGCCAATGTACGCCTACGTTTCATGTATATGTCAAACATTTCTTTTGGCATATCTTTTTTCCCAGGATACATTCTATATTCAGCTTTGGAAGGTTTTGCAGCGTTATTTAAAATTGCTTGTGTCAATTTTTCTTTTGCCTCACCAGCAAGTACGTAGCAGTGCCATGGTTGAGTATTTCCCCCACTTGGCGCAAACCTTGCCTTATCTAATATATCCCTTACATCACGTTCTGATATCGGCTCATTCAAAAAACGTCTATACGAAATCCGCTTCGTTGTTGCTTCTGTTACGGACATTTTAGCCATGTTAATATTTTGATACAAGGAAAGACAGCACGTTAACTTTTAGAAATAAATGATGAAACGTATGGTGATTTTCAAAAATTATCTAACGAAGGACTTATATGGAACAAGCGATAAACACGTATAACAATACGAAAAGGAACGATATATATTTGTCTAACTGTCACTCTGTGACCCGGAATGACTCTGTAACGATTGCGTTGTCACATCGTCGGATCAATATTACATAATAATAAAATAAAAAAAAATAAAAAATAATAATAAATAGTAATAATAATAATAATAATAATAAATAATTAATAATATTATTAATTATACTACAGTAGTATAATAAAAATAATAATAAAAAAAAATTAAAATAATAGTAATAATAAATAATATAATACTACTACTTACTATGTTAATAGTAGTAGTAGTAATAATAATAGTAATAAATAAATCACCACGTATAGAATTATTATAATTAATTGTCAGTCCGACAATTATTTAAATGCCATTATTCTAATTATATATATTGTATATATATAATAGACGACGATGGCGTACGATGTGGTGTTCGTTATCTACACTTTTGCCTATATTATAGACTACTACAACACGTAACCAGAAGCAGTGAGATTAAAAATATATCTGTTTTTTAAAAATGACGTGTGTATGCACGTACTCTGAATTATTGCTTACTTTTATAATCATTTCGTTGCGTAATTAATAGTATAACAAGTGAACTTTGTGCGTGTTCTAAAAATATACTATATAAATTAATAAATGTATATACATATAATAATAGTGCTTATTACAAACTATTGTATAACATAGTACTAGTATATTTATATATTAATAGTATAGTATAACAATAATAATTATTTTTTATTATATGATATATATTATTATATAGTATTTGTTGTTGTATATGAGTATTATAGTCTTTATTATATTATTATTGTTATATTATTATATACTGTATACCATTAGTATTATATATGCACACATTAATATATCATGCAACATTCACAAGCACATTATAGTAGACACCAAGGCACAGTAATACTCGGCGAGAATTTAAAACATTGCATTTTAAATTATTGTGCACATTATTCAAAGCACGCACACACACACACACACACACACACCTACATACACGCATATAAGAAATAATGGCATTAGCAATTTCGCCAATCAAAACATCATCCAAATCGTATCAGGTTGTGCATCCAAAATATACACCAGAATCATTCGAACGTGTGCCGTTACTTGGTGTGGGGCATGGAGAACAAATAATGCGTGGGAAACGATCTGGATTTGCACGATCGCGATCAGATATATATCTACCGAATAGAATTGGGAACAAAAATAAACATATTTACGCAAATAATATATTAAATACAAATACACAGAAATCACCTACCGCGATGGGAAAACGGACCACGGATATAACTAGAGGTGGGACGGATGATCATGTCAACCAATTAATTAGTTATTCGTCCCAATCATCGCCTTCATTACACCGATACACGAAAAAAGCACCGAGTCAGCAGCATAAACAAAACAAACAAGATATACAATCAAATATTGGAAAAGGGAAATTTGCTTATTCGTCTGATCAATACTACGACAAAAATACTTACCCAAATGATGATACCTTTCAAAAATCATGCTACCATAATATAGCATCCAGAGAGCCGAATCGTGCATTTTTTAAACATGATTACGCAACTTCAAAGCATAATAATATGCAAACACGAGGACTACGGAACTTTGACAAACTTGGATTTGGCGAAAGCTATGTGACAAAGTATGATAGAAAATATGAGTTAACATGTGATGATGTTGTGTTTATGAAAAATGTTGATCGAAGTTCCGAACATTCTAAAAAAAAACGCTGGAATCCAAATGAAGAAGGGAAAAAATTTTATCTCCCTCACAATGATGTCTTACAAACGGATGCATATGCTGGGAAAATGTGGATGATGGGTGGCCAAGGAAACAAACTTAGTAGAAGCGATGGGATTGATATGTCACTTGGATTAATCACAACACCTAACGATTTGAAGGCATTGAAAAATAAACGCAAAACCATGTTGGTAAAGTGAACGTATATTTTAACTCATCTTGGTGTAACTTAAGATACCATGATAAGGGTATTAAAATACGAGTAATAAATTAATTAAAACACTCTCTTTTTATTAAATTTTATTTTTACTTCCACAACTTTTATGATGAGTATGATGATATAATCATATACACATACATATGATACATTATTTAAAATTAATGAGTAAGATACTATACATCAAAATATAAATGATACAGACAATAGTAGTGAAGTCAACGAATCGCAGTCCAAGATACTATTATATATATGTGCTGAATATATTATAGTGGGTACATACCCGCATCAACTTTTAGCGTAAGCGTGTTACCTAGAGCTCTTTCAGCAATTGCTTCATATGCACCGGAACTTAATATTAAATGTTCTTGGCAAAATTGCCCAGCAAAAAGTCGAATAATTTCATTTGGTGCACCTTTAGGGTAAAAAAATGGAACTTTTTTCGTTGTCAAGTCAATTGTAATTGTGTTTTCAACCCATTCATCACTATTCTTTAAAAATTCTTTAAAGCTAGCTCCCGGACCAATGATCGCAGTATTTCTACTGGAATTGTCGTTGCATACTGCACTTTTTACTTTGTCCATACTACCACATTGTTTTGTATTGATATGCCTTTCATTATTATTCACAATGTTAAATTCGTGGTCAAATATTTTATTGTCTAAAATAATCATCATATTTTTATTGTATGTTCTTTCACCAGGCATGTAATAAATTTTGTCACGTATGTAAAAATTCGTATTAGCAAAAACTGTTTTTACGATTGATAACAATTTGCTTGTATTTACGCTACAAGGCGGTATATTTTCATCAATTTCATTCGAATCTTTGTTGTATTCAGTTAATAAAATTCTTTTAATCAAATTTCCATTAATTTTATTTGCCATCATGTATAAATATTTTTCAAAATTTGTTAAACGTTGTTTACAATTAATTATTACATTGTTGTTACTGACACTGTCAGCTTTATGGCCAAAATAATTTGCCATATACAAATGCACGACGGCAGTTGTTGTCTGTTGCATATCGAGTTGATCTAACTCATTTCTATTTGAACGACTTTTAATAAGTTCATCTTCCAAAACTACCCCATAATTAAACGGATAATCATATGCAGTACCACGAAAGGTATGGTATTCTGGTGGCCACAAATGCCTGTAGGCCTTAATATTGCCGCGTAAATGTAACCGGACACGAGTTTCCCACCAAAAATGGGCATCTTTCCATAAATCATTTAAATCTGCATCGTCTTGGTCTTCTAACCAAAATGGCTTTGAACTAAATTTTGCATAAAATCCTATTGCCATACTAACAGGGGAAACTAAGCGTATTCTTCCCCTTGGAAACTGAACACCATCACACCAAACTACTGCTAAACGACTTGGCGATGCAATGGCCACTGGTAATTTCAAAAAAAATTTTTCGTTAACAATTCCATTTGTCACTACTTGATATCGCACATTATTGTATTCCTCTCTTGTTGGGTTCCACGTGTACTCTGGAAATAGAATAGGATTATTCAATGTCCACATTGGAGATGTCCTTGCATCAGGCCCTTTGGGATCTTGATATAGATGACGCGATGACTGTGGCCAACGAAAATCAGCGGCTGCTTCCATTTCGACACCGTCTTCGTATAAATTATGTGGTAAATAAAACGAATTATGACTTTGGACTACACGTGTATTTATATCTATTAAGCCGAGCGAGGATATCCACTCATCGTAAGAAAGTGCTGCTATACGTTTATGGACCAATCTTAATTTACTCAATTCATTTATATTGGAATCGAAAAAGGTTATTCTTGAAAAATTTACTCTACCTAATATTTGCAAGTATTTTAACCCGCCAATAACACTGACGAACTCCAACTCTTCTTTATCAAACGAGTTCAAACGTTTTACAATGTCATCAATATCCCTCCCAAAAACATCATTTGTCCCTAAAAAGGCCGACGTCCACCTAGGTGATGTACTCGACTCTGATTTAAAATGTGCATCCATCATAATTTTCGTTGGCTCAATACGCATATTGTTTTTTCCCTCATCACTTGCAATTTGAACTGCACATACACAACAACAAAATAAAAAAAAAATATTGACGAACAAAAAAATCATTCTTTTCAATGTACAATATATTCCTGTAATACAGTGCATGAAGACAAAAAGAAAAATATAAAGGCCTCATCCAACAGCTACCACACTTTGGCTTGTATACTGTCTGTGGGTTACGTACGTGCTTTGGAGCTTGACTTGTTAGAAAATGAAAACAGCGCATCATTATTATAAATAATA
>JACLAC010022005.1_pt1 | contig 15712 bp, 7 predicted proteins | sample 8027881 | NCBI WGS metagenome assembly JACLAC01 (sample SAMN15725517, study PRJNA655200) | protist metagenome | isolation source: fluorescence activated cell sorting (FACS) single amplified genomes of... | place: Spain: Blaines Bay Microbial Observatory, Mediterranean Sea | collected 2016-01-19
AGAAACGGATGGGCAGCTTACCAAGTCATCACGGAATTGCCGCTGCCGCCGGCGAAGTAGTCGATAGCGTACCAGATGCCGGCGGTGACGAACTGCCCGAGGATTAACCCCATAAAGAAAGGGCGAGTGCGCAGGTAGAGCATCGGTCCCCCGTAGCGCAGGACGAGGCTTTTGCACAGCCAGGCGAGAAAGACGCTGAAGAACATGGTGCCGAAGACGGCACTGATCGGAAAACCCAAGGGGTGTAAGGGCCACCAAAAGAGGTGTTGGCGGGCCATCATCAACAGTCCCATAATGCCGGCGCCGATGGCGGTATACCCCCAATTCTCCCAATGCGGTCCCTCGAGGGACTGAATCCGTGCGGCGGCGTTGTCGAAGGGATAGCGCGCGGCCCCGTCGAAAAAGAAGCCATCGGTATTGATGCCGCCGTAGCGGTAAGCCAAATCGAGGATCGACCAGATCGAGCTGAAAAGAGTGACGAGAATGGCCAATAGCATAGCCCAGAAGACGATGCGGCGGCCTTTTTTTATGGTTTCTTCGGCGAGCTTTAGGCCATTGGCGCAGGAGGCCATAACGAAAGTGAGAATATCGCTGGCCCATATATAAGTGAAGGCCAGAGCCATGACGCCGGAGGAGCCGAGGGTGCGGGTGCCGAAGCCAGCGGCAATGAAGTCGGAGGCGATCATCGGCGCGAAAATAAAGGCCAGCCCCCCTTCGGCGACGACGCGGGTGATGCCGATGAAGAGGACGAAGGCGAAAAACAGATAGATGGGGGTGATCCAGGCGGGCAGCCCCGATTGCCAGATCCAGACCCCCATAAAAGTCAAACTGCCGCTGAGGATCAGCAGCGCCGCCCGGTAGGAAAGGATTTCGTCGGAGTCGTCGACCGCGGGCGTGCCGGTAAAGGCCTTGCGGCAGACGTCGCGCAAGTGGCCACGGGCGTTCCATAGACCGTAGAGGACCAGTGTAATGACGGCGCCGAAACCCTGGTGCACGATGATCGAACCGGTATAGGTGCTGTAGGCGCCCAATACGGGGTCGATCTTCTGAACCCCGAGCACATTGAAGAGTCCCTGTTGTGAGGTGTTGAGCAGATAAAAAAAACACAGCCCGAAGGCGACATCGCGATTGACGAAATAGCTGAAGCCCAGCATCTGAAAGCTCAGCCTGAGCGGAATGGTGATGGTCTCGCGGAAGAGCGGAATCGAACTGTCGAGGCTGATGCGGGCGAAGTAGGGGAAGTAGAAATTGAGACCGTTGATGCTTTGTATAATGGCGGGCACCGCGAAACCGACCCACATCAGCGGGTTTTTGAAAAAGGCGTTGAGCAGTCCGGGGCGAACGTCCCCCTCTTCCTCCTGCAGCATGGCGATCGGCAGCTGCACCAGCGGGAAGACCAGGCGCTCGTTTTCGATCCACTGTTTGCGCAAAATAACCATGATCGAGATCATCGCTAGGTAGAGGGCCAGCACGAAGGGCACCCAGAATGCCAAAGGGGGCAGCCACAGCGCCCATGGGATGCCCTGTCCTTTGGGTGCGCCTTCGTAAAAATTTTTGATCTGGTTGAAGTCGTAGTGCGGGATCATCCAATCGGGGATGAGGGGCTGCAGCAGGTCGGCCCAGTTGTTTTCGGGTGTGGCGTAGTAGATGACACTGGTGATATCGGGCAGGAGAAAGGCGGTGAGGCCCCATTCGGGAATGGAGGTGGCGACGATCCACATGATGTAGATAAGCGCCAACTCGGCCCGGCTGAGCATCCATGAACGGCGCAGCAGGCCGATAAGGGTATTGCCGACGAAGACCAAAAAGAAGAATAGAATAATGGCGGCGGGGGTGTTGAAGTACGAGGCGATCCTGGAGCCGTGCAGCACCATATTGCAGTAGGGGATAACGGTGCCGATTGCAAAGGCTCCAACGGTGCCGATGAGAAGGGCGCGCAGGCCCGGTTGCTGCGGAGCTGGTGGATTTTCGCGCAAAACTACCTGGCTTCTCGACGTGGATTTGACCGCTGGTACGGGCATAGGGTACCGCCGGGCCCGGCGGCTGTCAATAATCGTTTCAGCTATGTCGGGTTATTCCGGCTGCAACGCTCATGCTCGTGCATTCCCGCTCACCGAGTTTCGCTATTTAAGACGACATAAAGAGGGCGTCGAGCTGTTGGTGCAGCGCGGCTCTTTCGCCCGGGATTGCAATTTCCAGCATTTGTCGCAGAAAACGGTCTCCCCCCTTGCTGCGGAACACGGCGATCTCAGCCGGTGACAGGTGCGGGATGTCGCGGATTTGATGGCTGATAAGGCCGGTGATCTGTCGGTACAGCATCGGCGGCGGCTGTTGGTAGGGCATTTGCTTGAGCATGAGGATCAGCGCGTTGCGGCGGTCGACCTGTTGCGCGAGCGTATAACCGATTTGGCGGGTGTATTCGTCGTAGGGCCGCAGTCGTGCCAACTCGGCTTGGCCCCAGTGGCGGCTGGCTTCTTCGGGGGCCAGCCTCTCGACCATGGTGCGGGCAATGAGATAGTGCCCGTAGACGGTGGGGTGTAGATGCTCGGTGATCAGTTCGCTGCCGATGATGCCCTGGGGCGAGACCGCCCTGAAGGCGGCTTCGGTGTCGCTGAGGATTACCCGATCGTTGTCGTCGGCCAGTTGGTGCAGAATCCGGTTGAAAAAAGTCGGTGCGCGAAAGGGCAGGCGGTCCATGTCGCGCGCCCGGACAAAGGCCTGTTGCGCCTGGGTAGATTGGCTCCGCTCGTAGTAATATCGGCCGAGTTCGAAATGCAAGGCGGCGCAATAGGGAGATTGCCCGAGCTTGTCCTTGATGCTTTGTTCACCCCGTAGTGCGAGGTTGGCGGTCGATGCTCCTTCCAGTTCGGAGCAGGCCGAACGCAGGGGATGGAAATCCTTGAGGTTGGATACCAGCGTTGATAACATGACTGGGACATTGCGGTCGGCGGCTGCGGCGATGATTGTTTCCAGATTGCGGCGATAATTATCACCTGTGGCGCGATAGGCATCGTCGAGGATGTCGACTTGGCGGGTTACTAAGTGTAGTCCGAAACGTCCCTGCGGCGGTTCGGGCAAGACGCGTCTGACGAGATCGCGCAAGACGCCGTATAATCGCGACGACTGCAAGTGCATCAGGCCCCGGACCATGGTGCGATTATCGCCAAAATATACGAAGGGCGTCGTCGCCCCGTAGGGGCCGACGAATTCGTTGTGCCCAGCGTAAATCAGCAATAAATCAGGTTGGTAGGAGAGGACCTCTTCCGCAAAATCCAATAGACAGAAGGTATTGATTGCGGTTATGCCGCAATTGATGATCTCGAAGCGCTTGTCGGGGTATGCGTCGGCGAGCATGCGCTCGAGAAAATGTGGGAATGCGGTCTCGGGGGGATTGGGGAAACCGACCAAGGTGGAAGCCCCGAGAGCGAAGATTCGCACTGTATCCGGGGCTTTGTCTGCCGGGAACCGGGCGTCGAAGGGCACATGCCGCAAATACTGGGGTTGGAAAAAGCGGTGAGCGGCTAGCGGGTTGATCGCGTAGGTCAGCTCCCTGCGATCTCGGGTGGGCAGGAAGAGTCGGTTTGACGGGCCGATATCGAAAAGGCGCAGTAGGGCCTCTGCGCCGCCGATTGCGCCGAGGCTCAGCAATAGTGCCAGGAAGTTGAGTAGAATACCGCGTGCTGGATGCGACATAGTACGGTTGCTTAGTAGGCCACCGAGATCAGATGTACCTCGCTGGTATTAGACGCCGTTTTGGCATCTACCTCGGCATTGATCTTGCACACGTAGATCCCTGGGGCGACGGTTCGTCCGTCGTCGGCTCGACCGTCCCAGGCGAATTCCTGCTGGCCGAAACCCTGTAGGCTGCTGCTCCATATCCGGAGCCCTGCAAGGTCGAAAATATCGATCCGGATATCGCGCGCGGTATTTAGGTTGCCCAAGGAAAAGCGAATACTGGTCCCGTCGTTGATGCCGTCGCCGTTGGGCGTAAATGGGTTCGGTGAGATTTTGACTTCTTGCACCACGCGGGGCGAAAAAGGTACGGCAATGCTCAAGGCGGCACCTGGTCTCAGGTCGGTGGCGTTGCCGGGGTCAACCTGCTGCCAGGTCTCGGGGAAGGCCGAGTCGCGAATCGACGCGTCTACGGTGGTGCCGTTGAGCAAGACTGAGGCTCTAAAGCGCACCCGCACCAACTCGCCGGCGGCAACGATGGCCCCCTGCCGGGTTGGGGATAGGGCATTGTAAGCGGCTTCGGTCAATGCGTTGCCCTCGTCATCAAAGGGAAACTCTCCGCCTTTGCCGACTAATTTACGGAAGTAGCGGGTCTCGCCTTGCAGCGAGTCGGCTAGGCTCTGATAGGCAAATTTCTTTATGGCCTCCTGGATCGCTTTGCCGTCGGCGTCGCGGCCCCGGATGGCGAAATAGAGAATATTCCCCTGTTCTTCGAGCGGTAGCCCGAGGTAAGTGAGTTCGTTGAGGATCCGGCCGTCGTTGTCGACGGGGACTTCTTCGCCGTCTTGCTCTATGACCCGGTAATAGAGGCGCGTATCTTCGCCCTGCGGCTGCAGGGCGATCTTTTGCGGTAGGTGCAATAGTAGTCCGGTCCCCGTTTCGGCGGGAAAGACCTTCAGTGAATCGCCGCTGTCGGGGTTGATTAGGGCTTGGTAGCGCTGGCCGTCCGCGTTGGTAAACCAGGGGGTCGTCGCGCCAGTGGCGGGGTCGCGGTATTGGCCCTGGTCGGAGAATTGTCGGTTCTCTCCGGTAGTGAAATCCTCTTCTCGGCCGAGCGAAACGTCGAGCAGTTCGATGGCTTCTATCGGGGTGGCGTCGAGTAGGATTTCGTCAAAGCGCTGGCTGATTTGGCCGCCGGGTTGGCGTTCGACAAAGGTCGGATTGAGATAGAACTCGAATTCGTGATCTTCCCTGGCAGTGACATCATTTGGCCAGATCTCGGCAATGGTTTGGCGGGCGACCGGCGGTAGGAACTCGACATTGATCGAGCGCAGGCTGGCGGCCAAATCGGGCGAGGTAGATAGTAATTTGGCCTGAATCTGTAGGAAGCGCCGCGGGCTGGGCGAGGAGACCAGTTGGCCCGAACGGGTATAGCGCTGGCTCCAACTGCTCCAACCGCCGCCGGGTATCAGACGGTTGACGATCGGCCCTTGAAAGCTGGTGGGAAGGTTGTTGTAATCGGCTTCGGTTTTGGTCTCGCCGCCACTGCCGTAGAATTCGACGACTTCGACTAGTCGGTCGCCGGTGCGGGTGCGGATTTGCAGATCTACGATCTCCTCGTCGGGCAGGTTCGCCTCCCATGTTATGCGGCCGAGGATAACCGAACCTGGTAACTCTATCATCGGGGAGGTGAGGGTAACTTCGGACGGATGACCTTCGCCGAATAGTTGGACCTCGCGGATATTATCGCCGGTATTGTAGCCGCCCGCGCGGCCGCCTTGGCTGGTGAAAATCTGGCTGGTCAGGTAGCGCACCTGCTCGGGTTTTTCGAAAGGGCTCTCGACGGTGCCGCCGGTCTGGCGATGCATTTCGCGCCATTTGAGGCTGCCATTGGAGTCGCGCGTGCCGTCCGAGATGCGGATCACCATCTCGTCGATCCCGCTGATCTCGCCGACCATGCGAAAGTAGTCGAGCCAGAATCGGGCGCCGAGGTCCAGGGTCATAATGCCGCGGTCCTCAAAACGCGGATCGGGTGACCAGATGAATTGTAGGAACTTGCTCTCGAAGCGACCGTCAAACCCGGGCAGACCGCCGAAGGTGCCGGTCAGTTCGACGCTGCCGCCGCCGTTGATGATTTCGAGGGCGATATTGTCGCCCTGGGTCCAGACTTCGACTTCGGCTAAACGGGGGCGTTCGCGGCTGTAATAGAGCAGCCGGCCACGGCGTTCGGGGCTGACCTCATCGTAGATTTCCCGCGCGACCTTGGTCTCGCTGCCAGCGGCGTTGACGATGTGGTAGTCAATACCGCCCTGTTCTCCAGGCGGCAGCGCCTCGAACTCGGCGGCCGTAATGACCTTGAATTTGTCGAACTTGCTGTCGGTAATTGCAATGCGCAGGTTGTGCAGTTGCTCGAAGACACCTTCGTCGTCGGGGTCCAGGTTGAATTCCACCACAGTGCTGTTTTCGACCGGGGCGATGGTGCGGTCTATTAGCGATAGGGCCGCGCCGCGCAGATCCGAGGGGGTGCCGAGCAGGCGCACTTGACGAAAGGGTTCACCCTCATTGCTGGGCAAAAAACGAAGGACCACCTTGGCAACCGGGACTAAACGCCCGAGGTCGATGTCGAGCGTCCAATTGTCCAGCGAATGGCTGTGGTATTCGACACGGCGGTCCCTGCTGGATGCCGCGTCGTAAGTGGCTTTGTCGACCCGTTTGTCTTCGCCGTCCGCATTGAGCGAGTAGAAATAGGTCGGACCTTTTACTGCCGGCGTCAGATCGTCGTAGTCGGCCTTGGTGACCAGGGTGCTGGGTTCCCAATACGTGGTGGGATCACCGTCGATGGTGGCGGATGCGGTTGCGACACTGGTGCCGGCTTGGCGAATGCCGCCGTGGAAATAGAACCAGAGAATCGGGTCGCCGACTTCGATATTATTTTTTTCGCTCGCTTTCAGATGGACAATCGGCACGCCAGCGACTGTTGCCGGTGCGGTGCGGATATTGAGCGGTATGGGGCGGTCGGCCCGATTCAAGTCCTTGACCAGTTTGTCGTAGGCCTTCTTGTTGCCGATCAACGTTTGGAAGCCGTTGATGTCTAGGATGGCGTTGGTTCCCCGGGATATGCGTCGCGGTGTGACGATATGAGTTACGGGGTCTATGTATACCGCGTGTTTGGGTCGCCTCCACTGTTCCCACTGCGCCGCTAGATCGACAACCAGTCCGTCGCCGGTGAGCGCAAAACCCTCTTGCGCGCCCGCTTGCGGTGCACTGAGGCTTACTGTGATGAGGAAGAACAGTAAGCCGGTATACTGGTTTACGGGTCGCCTAGTCATCATCGCTCTTATCCTTGGGCTGGACGATAAGCCCCGCGTTAATTGTCTTGTGTTTCTCGGACTAGACTGGCTAATAAAGCCTCGGGCAACGCCGCGGTAAGTTGCTCTTCGTCAATTTTGACCTCGTCTCTATACTTCATATGCAGCTTTGCTAACCATTGGTCGAATCGACGTTGCTCGGCTTGTTGTAACAACATCGCCTGCGCCCTTTGTTGGGCTTGTTGAGTCGGTTCAGGTTGTGCCGGCCTTTTGCTGGCGACCTTGAAGAGAGCAAATCCTTCGCGGGTTTGCACTGGCCCTTCGACGCTACCGATTTCGGCTTGCTGCAGCGCTTGCCAAAGATCGGGGTAGGGGATGCTATTATAACTGTGCATACATACCAACCCGTTTTCACCCCGCGGTCTGATCTCTAAGTTCCGGCTTTCGGCCAGCGTCACCCATTCTTCTTCCCCCGTCAAATGCTCTTTGAGTTGTTGCGCCTCTTGTTTGTCGTGCGCGATAAGCTCGTCGAAACAAATGGACTCGGGGATCATAAAACGATCGGGGTGCGCTGCGATATAACTGTCGATTTCCGCTTCGCTGACAGCCACCTTATCGCCGACTTGCCGTTGGTAGACCGCCTTGACTAATAATTCCTCGGTGGCGCCGGCCAACCATCTAGCGGCCTTCGGCTCCTGGTGGTAGTCGGCTTTTTGAGCGGCCTCTGCCAACATCAGTTCGGGCAGGATTGTGCGGCGGGTGAAGGCTGCAATGGCGGCGCTGTCTTGCATGGCTGCGGGATTGCTGACCTGGTGTTTCTTCAGTACTTCGAGATACTCATCGACGAGAACTTGGCCGCCGTCATAGATAAATAGCGCTTCGTTTGCGGCGAGGCGTTGGCGATCGGCCTCGGTCTGGGCTTTGGCCAGCGATCTGACATTGGCCAGACCCAGTGCTGTCAACTGCCAGTTCAGTTCGTAGGCGAATAATTCTACTTGTTGTTGCTCTATTTTTATTTTTTCGGCTTTGACTAGGCCTTTGGCGAGAAATTCGCGTTGGCTGCTCACCTCGGCCCGGCGTTCATTGATAAAACGCACTAAGTGAAAACGTGGACCGATGGGCAATGGAGCGGAAATGGCATTGCTCTGCTGGTCGTCGAATACTTGGTTGGGGATTCCTATGCTGCGGGCCATGGAGCGATTCATATACCCAAGTTTACCGCCTCGTTCAGCAACGCGGGGGTCCAGTGTGTGCTGCGCGGCCATTTCCGCGAACGAAGCGCCGGCGACTAGTTGCTGGCGAATCTTTTGCGCTTCGGCCTCGGTGCTCACCATGATAGCGGTTACTTGGCGTTCGCGATCTAGACCTTGCTCATAAAAGAAACGTTCGATATCGGCGTCGTCGATCTGTGCGCGGGGGTGCAGATCGCGTTGACGGTACAGGTTGGCGAGGTACTCGCGCCGCTGGAGTAGACCCTTAACTCGTATCGCCGGCTCTTGTGCAAGTTTCATGTCGCGCGCGGCGCGCAGCATCAACTGGCGGTCGATCAGGGTTTGCAGATAGTCCTGCCGCGCGGCTTGGCCTTGTTTGGCCGGCCGCAAGCCAGGAAGGACATCTAACGCAAAACGACGTAATTGCTCGCCGGTGATCTGCACATCGCCTACTTGCGCGACCGGTTCCTGCGTTGCTTGTTGTTCCTGGGTCTGGCCGCATGCAGCCGCTAGGCCCAGCGCTGCCCACATCGCTAAGTATCGCCCCATACCCATACCTCTATTGTTTTTTCGCCGCAAAACCTGCTCCCCGGGGTTTTCCGCTCCGGTGTCGATGACTACATTGCGCTCGGGCTCCAGAGTCCGATATACGGCTAAAGATACATAAATATTAGGCTCACTCAAGGAAATTCGCCCTTATGGGGTTTATCACACGCTTGTTGGCTACGATACCGTCTCACCTGCATATCGTCTTGCTCGGGCTGATATGTTATGCCAATACTTTGGGCAATGGTTTTGTTTTTGATGACTCTGCTTATCTGACCAGCGCGCTGGTCAGGAACCTGGCCATCGGTGATTTATTGCGCAGCAACTGGCTGGGCTTGGATATCTACCGGCCCCTCACGTTGCTTTCGTTGGGCCTTGATTTCTCTCTCTACCAGGAAAATCCCCTAGGCTACCATCTGAGCAATCTCGTTTTGCACTCGATCAATGGCGTGCTGCTATATATGCTCGCCAGAGATCTGCTCGGCCAGGACCAGGCGGCGTTGTGGGGTGCCTTATTGTATGTGAGCCATCCGATTCAGACCGAGGTAGTGGCCTGGGTTTCGGCCCGTGGCGATCTGCTGGCGACCTTGTTTTTCCTCTGTGCTTTTTTGGCCCACCGGCGCGGCTTGTGGCGCTGGCGTATCACAGCTTGGATCTTGTACGGTGCCGCCATTCTGTCTAAGGAAACGGCCGTGGTCTTGCCGGTGGTGCTTTTTTTGCACACCTGGTATCTGGAGCGACCTGAAGATAGTCGGACCGTCTTTTTATGGACCTGGATCAAGCGCAATTGCGGTTATGGCGCGGTTTTACTCGCTGCGCTGGTTTTGCGTTGGCTCGCCTTAGCGGACTCGTGGGCTCCCGCCGGACCGGTTTCGACGAATTTTCTCGCGGACCTCGACACCTGGCAACGGATCGGCACAATTGTCGCGATCTTGCCGCGGTATCTTCTGTTGCTCGTCGTGCCGCGGCACCTGTCGGCCGATTACTCCTATGCGTCGATTCCTCCTGTTAGCTCATTAGTAGACCCGTGGTTTGCAGTCGGCGTGCTCAGTATCGCGGTGTTCGCCATCCTGCCGTGGTATACGCGGTCGCGCTTGTTCGGCTTTAGCAGCTTGTTCTTCTGGATATGCTTGTTGCCGGTGAGCAACCTATTTGTTTTGGCCCCTAGTGGTATGGCCGAGCGCTATTTGCATTTGGCGATGATTCCGCTGTCGCTGATGGCGGGCTGGGGCGGATGGCAAGGCGCCAAATGGGCGACTCGGCGTGGTGCTTGGGCCGTGATATTATGCGTTGTCGTAATCTTTGCCGTCGGCACCGTCTCTCGCAATCGGGATTGGCATAGCGATTTTAGCTTGTTCTCAGCGGTATTGCAGCACTATCCCGAAAATGCTCGCGCCCACGACAATTTAGGTTTTGCCTACTACCAACAAGGGCAATACACGCAAGCCATACACCATTATCAACAGGCCGTGGCCATCCAGCCGACGCGTTTGCGGGCGCTCTTTAATCTCGGGATGTTGTATGGTCAGTCACGGCGCTACGACGAGGCGGTCACTTTGTTCAAAACTGCACTGAGCGTATATCCAAACCATGTTGAATGCCACTTTAATCTAGGGCTGACCTATCAGAAGACCCGCCGTTACGAGCAGGCGATAGGGCATTATCTATCGGTGCTCAGTTTGCAACCGGGCCATCTTAAAACCTACTACAATCTCGGTCGAGCATATGAACGCATCGATCGCCCGGAGGCGGCTATTGCACAATACACCATGCTTATAGGCTTAGATGGCAATGCGTCAAAGGCTTATTACCGTCTGGGCGAAGTGTATTATGCTCAGCAGCGTTATCAAGAGATGGCCAGTGCTTGGACAACTTTGCTGCATTTGCAGCCGAATCACCTGGAAAGTGAGCGAATTCGTCGATTATTACAGCAGATTTCTCGGTAAAGTGTTGTTGGATGTGCTAATTGTCAAACGATGTTTATTTATTAGGTATAATATTATAAATATCAATTATTATCAGGCTTATATTTTCACTTAAAATATCGATATTATTTGACTTGTCTCATTCTTTGAAAAAATAGATAAAAGAAACTCAAAAAAGCAAGAAAACACTTGATTTTTACTTTTGTTTTCGTTTGCTTTGATGAGATTATCAAATCTTGAATACAGCACTCTTTAGTGAGTGTATATTTTTAAGATCGTCGTTTTCGTGCGCTTCTCGTTCGTGTGTTTCACATTATCTCTCAAAAGGAGATCGTAGAAGATGCGTAAAATAGTTTTAGGTGCAGTTATTACCATTGCCATGGCCTTACCGGCCTTGGCTCACTTTCCTCCGGGCGAGTTCTTTTTTGCCGTGCAGTTTCCCGATGCCAATATTCCGGTTATCGACGGTAATCACGCCGATTGGGGTGTCGTTCCGCAGGTGCCTTATGAAGTCGGCAATGATCGCTACTCCGACTCCGTCTACAGCAAGTTGCGCGGTGAGATTGATGTCAGCGATTTGAGTGTGCGTCAGGTTGTCGGTTGGAACGACAATACCAACCTGATCTATTTGATGGCTGAGGTGTTCGACAACGTGCATAGTCGCGATGCCGAAACCCCCAATGCCTGGTGGGCGGATGACGCTTGGGAAATTTATATTTCCCCGACACATCCCGAGATTGATGGCGGTGGGGGTTATGCACCGGGCCAGGAAGGTATCGTCAAAATCGGTTACAACTTCTCGATGCCGCCCACCGCTGGCGCATGGGGTGGCTACAATCCTCCCTTTGATTGGGTCGTTGATCCCGCCAATAACGACGCGTGGAGCATGGCCTATACCTTCTCCGGCGAAGAGTTTGGCGAGAGCACTTATTTTTACGAAGCGTGGATCCGCCCCTTCGACTTTATTCCCGATGATGGCGATCGGGCCGCGGCCGAAGAGACTGATCTCGAAGAGGGCCAGGTCATCGCCATTAGCTGGACCTTCGGCGATTTCGATACGCCCGGTGGTGCTGCGCTTGAAGACTACCAGGGTTTCTGGTCGGTTTCACCCAATGGCTGCTGCCGCGCGGATAACGACATGGTTATGAGCGAGTTAGACGATTCAATCGCTTGGGGCGACCAGGCCACGGCTGTCGAGTCCAATAGCTGGGGCCGCATTAAGACCGAGTTCCAGTACTAAAACTCTGGCTAACGCGATCTTTGATTGCTGACTAGGATCGCTTACTAGATATTCGGTTTCGAGGCGATGGGCGGACCAGCCCATCGCCTCATTTTTGTATAGGGAGGGAGTCCGGTTATGCAAACGCCTTTATTCGCTCTGTCTTTGATTTGGCTTTTGGCCGGCGCGGCCAGTGCCCAAGAATACGGCAACCGGCTTGGTGTCCAGCGAGGCGGTAGGACTACATTCGAACCCCAGGGGGCCGGCGTCCTTTTTGACGCAATTGATCCGGCCGTAAAAAAATGGTATATCCCGCAGGAGCTCTTCAACGAATACCGCTGGCGTCAATGGGAATACTCGAATTACGCCCGTAGGCCTTATCAGCGCTATGTCGATACGGTGTTGGAGGGGAGTTATTTCTACGACTTCTTCGGCAACTTCGTCAATCGCGGTTGGCTGATCTTCAACAATAGTCAGAGCCAACCGCTACAGCGCGGCAACGAGCTATTCAAAGACAGTCGTTTCAATAACTGGTTCAATAGTCTGTTGGTGGCCTCCGACTCGGTCGGCGAATACTATTACGCCCTGACGATCGGCAACGGCCTGCGCACGACCCTGACGCCGATGACATTCTCCAAACCGGATTTTGACGGGGTCCAATTCGACCTGGCCACCGATAAATACATGCTCACCTTCCTATATTCGCGTTTGAGTGAATCGGGTGGCGACCAAACCAATCTCGAGGGCATCAACCGCACCAACAACACCACGCTGATGGGTGGGCGCACTACGGTCCAGGTCGGGGATTTCACCACCTTGGGTTTCAATTTCGTCAACTCCCACCAATCGAACACCCTCACCGATGGTTTCGGCGGCAACCCCCTTGCGGGCGAGTTGACCGTGGACCAAAAAAATGAAGCCGTCTCCTGGATCGAACTTTTGCTCAGCGATGACTCACCGGGCGACGGCGAAGGCGGCGCGGCATTTTTCCCGGCCGGTTCGGATATCATCATCACCTACCTCGACGGCAGCGTCGACCGCGGCAAAGAGGTCGGTTTCGAACCGGTGATCGAAGGCGGGTTCCCACAGGAGGGTTTTATATCAGCCGATGGCAACGAGCAGATCCGTCTGCGCTACGACTTTAATAGCGCTGATTTCTTGTTGGTCGCCTCGCAGGACAAATCGCAGATCCGCAAAGTCGAATTTGATCTAGTACTCGGCAACGACTATAAAGTGCAGTCGACTTCCAACCGTCAGACGGGGCGCAATAACGACCCAATTTTCTTGTTGGTCACCCGGGCCGCAGGCAATGTCAAGGACAATACCAACCTCAGCGTCGTCTCCTTCGAATACGGGCTGCCGACCGCCACGCAGATTTTCGGATTCACGCTCGCGTTGGAGGACGTTAAGGGCTTCCACCTCTACGGCGAGTGGGATAATAGCCGCAATTACCGCAAATACCCCTATCCGAGTACCGACCAGGGCAATACCGACCACAGCACCTCGTCGGGTATATCTAACCAGCCATCGTCCGACGCCTGGATGCTCAACCTGTGGAAGCGCGCCGATCCCTATTTCTTTTTCGGCGAGGCGTTTCATATGGATCCCGACTACGCCACATCCACCTATATCAGCGAGCAGGACGGCTTTATCGACTATAATTCGGGTTATTACGAAGACCACAACCCGGGTAGGAATGAGCGTTTCCTGGTCGAATTCGTCGAAGACAATGACGACCAGGACCGGATCCCCGATTGGGGCCGCAACGACGCGCTATCGGTTGATCGGGCGGTCTTCCCGGGTTGGGACGAGAACAACGATTTTATTCCCGACTTCAACCAGAACGATAATGGCAGCGTCATCAATATTATTCCCGATTACGAGGAACCCTTCTTGCGCCAGCACGTCGACCGGCCGGAGTTTCTCTACGGCATCGACGCCAACAACAACGGTTGGGTGGACCGCTTCGAAAACGACAACCAACCGGACTTTCCCTACAAGCGCGACCGCCAGGGTTTCAATATATATGGTGGCGCGAACCTGACCCCGGAAATCCGCCTGACCGCTGGTCATACGCGCGAGGATCGGATCACCTCGAATCAGCGCAACAACGCCACCTACGGTTTGATCACCGTCGATGCCGACCATCCGACTTGGGGGCGGCTAAAGGTCCTGGAAGTGCTCAAGAGCGTCAAGGACAATATTCCCGATGACCTGTTGCAGTGGGACAGCCGCAATACGTTGCGCGACTCGCGCAATGTCGAGGTGATCGACCCACTATTGGGGCGCGACGCGCTCTATAACTCCCTTTATGTAGGTCATACCTATTCGCCGCTCGAAGCCTTGACCATCAAAAATTCGCTTAAATACGATTTGTGGAACCAACGTCTCGATAGTGCCGAACGGGCCGAATTCGGTCTCGGCGAGGAAGAATTCTTCTTCGGCATCCTCAACAAGGCCGATTATCTGATTGAGTTGTCCAATATACGCGTATTGCCGCGTTGGAAAAGCGAGTACCGCCGTCAGACCTACGATCTGTTTAGCAGTGACTACCGCGAAGAATTGACCGAGATTTTCGGCACCATCATTGAACGGCCGATTTTGCGCCGGACCACGGTATCGGCCGGCGTCGAATATGTGTTGTTTAAGGATTTGAACGACAAGATCAACAACTTCCAGTCTTTTATTACGGCCACCCAAGTGACGAATGTGGCTGAATACCAGGGTTATGTCTTGACGACCCAGGTCGGGTTGAAGTTCGATGCGCGCGATTTCAAGGATCCGGACATCAAAACGCGTACCGTGACCGAAGGGTTTATCACCGTCTACGCCGGGCTGGGCAACTGATTTGCGTCGATGGGCCAGATAACAAAACTCGCGTCCGTCTGGGCCGCCGCCTTTGCTGCGCGTCTGCTCTATGTCGTTCAGAGCCAGCAGAGTCCCTTTTACGATTTTCCCCTGGTCGACGCCAAGACTTATGTGCAGGCGGCTACGGCGATGGCCTTGGGACATTGGGGTGGGGACAGCCAGCCCTTCTGGCAACCCCCGCTCTATCCGCATTTCCTCGGCGTGCTCTTTGCTCTTGTTGAACCTGGTTTTACCTTGCCGCGACTGGTGCAGGCGGCGCTGGGGGCGACGACCTGCCTGCTGATCTATTGGCTCGGCCGGCGGGTTTTTTCTTCTACCGTTGCGTGGTGCGCGGCGTGCTTGGCTGTTTTTTACGGGCCCTTTATTTTCTTCGCAGGGGAGTTTCTCCCTCCGGCCCTGGCGATTCTATTAAATCTGTTGGTGTTGCTGGGTCTCTTATGGGCGGTTGAGGGACCGGTGCGGCGGCTGGTCTTGCCCGGGTTGCTATTGGGGCTTTCGGCCTTGTGCGTCGCAAATATCTTGTTGTTCGCGCCCGTGGCTGCCGGCTGGCTTTTGTATCTGTATCGAGACTTGCCCGCGCGCCAGCGGTTGCTGCGCCCGGCAGTGTTGTTATTGGGCGTGGTCTTGGCCGTCGCGCCAGTTACCCTGCGCAATTATCTGGTGGGCGACGACCTAGTATTGGTTTCGTCGAATGCCGGTCTCAACTTTTATATCGGCAACAATGCCCAGTATCACGAGACTGTGGCGATCCAGCCGGGACCGGCCTGGCTGGATCTGACCAGTCGACCGCGCGTCGAGGCCGGCGTGACGAAACCCTCGGCGCAATCCCGCTTTTTTTTCGCGCAATCCTGGGACTTTATTCGCAATCAGCCCGCGGCCTTCCTGAAATTACAGTTCTACAAGTTGTATTTATTCTGGAACGGCGACGAGATCGGCCGCAACCAGGAGCTTTATTTCGCCCGC
>JACLAC010021443.1_pt1 | contig 15708 bp, 15 predicted proteins | sample 8027881 | NCBI WGS metagenome assembly JACLAC01 (sample SAMN15725517, study PRJNA655200) | protist metagenome | isolation source: fluorescence activated cell sorting (FACS) single amplified genomes of... | place: Spain: Blaines Bay Microbial Observatory, Mediterranean Sea | collected 2016-01-19
TGGCTGCTAATCAGTGGGGCCTTCGTGATGTGGATGGCAGCTGGATTCACAATGCTGGACGCAGGTCTCGTACGTAGCAAAAACACGACAGCAATATTGACAAAGAATATTACGCTATATTCGGTCGCCTGTATCGCATTCTACTTGGTCGGATACAACTTGATGTACGGCGAAGGTAGCACACTGATGGGTTCTGGCTTCGCCTTGTCAGAAACTTCATCTGAGAGTCACAGTCTACTGTCTGATTTCTTTTTCCAAGTGGTATTCGTAGCAACAGCGGCTTCAATTGTGTCAGGAACACTCCAGAGCGGATTAGCTTTTGGCCGTTTCTAGCCTTAACACTAGTCCTGACGGCATTCATATACCCGATCCAAGGTCACTGGAGTTGGGGTGGAACAGACTTAGGTGGTCTTATGGACGGTTTCAGCGACTTTGCTGGATCAACTATCGTTCATTCCGTTGGTGGTTGGGCAGCTTTGGCAGGTGCAATTCTGCTTGGTGCCAGAAAAGGTAAATATGGTCCTGACGGAAAAGTAAACGCTATCCCAGGATCAAATCTTACACTGGCTACGCTTGGTACCTTTATCCTTTGGTTAGGTTGGTTTGGATTCAATGGTGGTTCTCAATTAGCTCTGGGTTCTAAGGGGGATGCTGACGCCATATCAGCTGTTTTTGCTAACACCAACATTGCCGCATGTGCCGGAGCGGTGGTGGCAATAATCCTAACACAATTGCTTTATAAGAAAGTAGACCTGACAATGGTCTTGAATGGGGCACTCTCAGGATTGGTAGCAATTACTACTGGGCCCGATTACCCGTCGATGGACCTTGCAATGTTGATTGGGGGTATTGGTGGAGCATTAATCGTTTACGCTGTACTAATGTTTGACAAGCTCAAAATTGATGACCCTGTTGGGGCACTTTCAGTTCACTTGGTGAATGGAATCTGGGGGACGTTAGCTGTAGGAATCTTTAAGCCAGATGTTGCGTTGGAGGCTCAAATTAATGGCATTCTATGCGTTGGGGTTTTTGTTTTCGGAACTAGCTTTGTTGTATGTTTGACTCTGAAATTTATTGTCGGCTTAAGAGTATCTGAAAAAGAAGAATTTTCTGGGATGGACATACCAGAATTCGTTCAGTCGGCTAAATACGATTATAGCAGTGGAAACGGGAAAAATGATACAAGAACTGTTCAATCTGGGAAACTCATCACTCAATCATAAAACTCATCCTCAAAGCGCCCCTTCTCTCAAGGGCGCCTGACTATCCAAATTACTCTTGCCCAATCAACCTCACCGTTTCTTTTCCTGGGAAATTATAATAACCGGATATCAACTTATCACTTGTTCTGCAACCTACGTTGGATTCGAAGTGGAAGGGCGTGTAATCTAATGAAGCCATCAGCATCTTGTGGGTTGTAAGAACCCTTATCCTTCTCCATGGTCGCAATATCTTCATCATAGAGACTGAAAGGAGACTTACGACCAGTAACCATGCAGTTCCCCTTATAAAGATTCAATCGAGCTGTCCCTGAGACCCTCTCCTGACTTTGTTTCCCAAGCGAGAGCAAAAGTTCCATCTCTGGACAGAACCAATATCCGTTGTAAGCTAGCTGAGCAAAACGAGGCATTAAGGAGTCTTTTAAATTGATTACATTTCTGTCGAGGGTAAGAGACTCAACTGCACGATGGGCAACGTGAAGAATGGTACCACCTGGAGTTTCATAGACGCCACGAGATTTCATACCCACAAATCGAGATTCGACCATGTCAACCCTACCAATGCCGTTTTCACCACCAATTTGATTCAATCGAGCGAGTAGCGCAGCCGGAGATAATCGATCCCCATCCACTGAAACTGGAATCCCATGTTCAAAATCGATTAGGATTTCTCTACTTTGATCAGGCGCATCCTGAGGAGATTTTGATAACTCAAACATTTCTGCAAATGGAGCCTGCCAGGGATCTTCTAACATTCCGGATTCAAAACTGATGTGCATCAGGTTCTCATCAGAACTCCAAGGTTGTTGAACTGTGGCTTTTACAGGAATCCCGTTTTTTTGTGCATAGGCCAAGAGTTCTGTACGCCCAGGGTATTTCTTAAAAAATTCAGGGATTTTCCAGGGCGCGACCACTAGAATATCTGGTTGCAAGGAATAGTAGGATAGTTCGAAACGCACCTGATCATTCCCTTTTCCAGTTGCTCCATGACCAACTGCAGAAGCTCCATATTGTTGAGCGACCTCAATTTGTTTCTTTGCAATCAGTGGTCGGGCTAGTGAGGTCCCTAGCAAGTAGGTACCTTCGTAGATCGCATTCCACTGAATTGCCGGGGTCACAAAGTCCCTCAAAAATTCTTCTTGAACGTTCTCAAGCAGTACCTCAACTGCACCAGCTTTGTGACCTTTTGCACGAATTGCCTCCAAATCTTCAACTTGCTGTCCAAGGTCGAGACAAAGTGCGATAACATCAAATCCCTCTGATGTGAGCCAATGAACTAGGACGGAAGTGTCCAATCCACCTGAATAGGCGAGTACCAACTTTTCTCTTTTCATAAATTTTTTCTGAATGTAGTGGTGAGTAGGACCCTCACAAGTCTCTAATGGATTTTTTTATAACTAGGACGCTTTTGAAACAATTTCCTGTACTAATTCTGCTTCGTAATATTCCTTAGGGGGTTGCGGATCCAAGCGCAGTACTTTGAGAGCAACGGGACCTTTTTTCCCATATCCAACCTCAAATTCAACCCTTTCATTCTCATTGAGAAAACGGAAACCGTCCTGTTGAATTTCTGATTGGTGTACAAACAGATCGTCACCACTGTCTTGAGCAATAAAACCAAAACCTTTTTTCTGATCGAACCATTTAACTGTTCCCTGTCTCCGACCTTCCGGAAGAGAATTGCTTTTTATCGACTCACGATATGCTTCAACTTCATGATAATCCGAAATTCGGTAGGCGTGAATACCAATGATTATGCCCATACCTGCTACCGCAGACATACCCAGTAATAATATCGGATGTTTAGAGGGATCTAAGATTTCTTGTAACCATAAATACCCAAGGAGTCCAAGGATACAGAGCGTCAGAATCCCAATGACACTCAAAAGGATTTTACTATGCATGGATTTTTCTCTTCCAAATAATATTTTTTTGTTCGACTTTGATTGGCTTCAAATTTCTCTTTCTGCTAACCAACGTTCAGCGTCAATTGCAGCCATACATCCCGTACCAGCTGCTGTTACTGCTTGACGATAAACAAAATCTTGTGCATCTCCACAGGCAAAGACACCTTCGACAGAGGTGAAGGTACTGCCTGCCTCGACGCTGATATAACCATTCTCATTTAGTGCTAGTTGTTCTTGAAAAATTCCTGTGTTAGGTTGATGGCCGATGGCAACAAACATTCCAGTAAATTTTCCTTCTATAATCGAGCCGGTTTGTAGGTTATGCAAACGCAATCCTATCATACCACTATCATCTCCCAAGACTTCATCAACTGTGGTATGCCAGAGAAACGTAATTTTTTCATTTTTGAGTGCACGGGCCTGCATAATTTTACTCGCTCTTAGCTCTCCACGCCGGTGAATTACAGTCACAGTCCGGCACAAGTTAGCAAGATAAAGGGCTTCCTCCAAAGCTGTATCACCCCCACCTACAACAGCAACATCTTGATTGCGAAAGAAAAAACCATCGCAGGTGGCACAAGCCGATATTCCGCGATTCATAAATTTTTGTTCTGAATCTAATCCTAACCATTTAGCAGATGCACCGGTTGCAATGATTAGTGCATCACAACTCAAGTTTGCCGAATCTTCCATCCGCAGTTGAAATGGTCTTTTTCTAAGATCACAGGAAACTATTTCTCCCTCAATGAATTGAGTGTCGAAACGCTCTGCTTGTTGCTTGAACAATTCCATAACTTTGGGCCCCTGAATTCCTTCAGGAAATCCAGGATAATTTTCTACCTCCGTCGTGATAGTGAGTTGACCCCCGGGTTGGATACCATGAACCAAGACAGGTTTAAGATTGGCCCTGGCGGCATAGATTGCTGCAGTCAGACCAGCCGGACCTGAGCCCAAAATAATTAATCGGTGGTGAGTTGGTGCGCTCATAATCTTACTTTGTTTTTGTGATACTATCACTTTGGTTACACTCGCCCAACAAGAGGGACGCAAAAAATAAAACTATTATTTTCAAAGAGAAAGGGATATATGTTCAAGATAAATCCAGAACTTGATGAGTGATTTTTTTGATGGAATGCACACTTCAGTTTCAAAGAATCAAGCACTAAGATTTAATAATCAAAAATTACAATCTCACTAGACCTGCAACCTCAATTACTCTAACTCTGAATATTTTTGGAAGAATTGAAGTAAAATTTTAAACCAAATTTATTCTTTCAAAGGTGATTGTACTTGTGATTCTCAGAACTAATTAGACCATTTTTCAATAAAGAAGAATGATCCGCGTAAGACTCTGCGAAAATTTCACCTCTACATATGCCAAGCCAAACACGTAATTAAGAAATCTCAAATACTTAGAAAAAGCTTACTTCTTGACCCCCATGAGCCTGAGTTTGAATACCTGTCAAAATATTATTGAAGAAAATTTTAAACCGGTGATCATGTTGGTGGTTTCTGCTTCACTTTTGAATCCAATTCTAAAAGGGATCGATTTTTTTACTTATAAACCAAAAAATTCCAATTCAATTTTAAAATTCATTTAGAATTTTAAATGTTAAATAGGTTTGATGATTGCAAAGTTTTAATCTAATAAAAAATGTTGCCCACTAATGGCGACACTAAGTTGAATTGAACCGTAGCCAAGGATGGTATTATGTGGTCATATTTCTGGAAGCTTCTCTTCGGAGGTCCCAAAGAGAATGATACATCAACATCACCAACCACAACAAGTGCCGTATCACAGTCCAGTGCTGGGCAAAAGGCGATTAAGCTTGAACGGGATGATCAAGGTCTAAATAGAAGTCAGGTCTCTTCTTCAAACATCAAAGTGCCTCAAACATCACTAAACTCTGAAACACATTCTGAGGAACAACCAGAAGTAAACAAAAATTATTCTGTTCCCACAGAGGGAACAACCTCAGCAAAAGTTGAAACCAAATCAACTACTAAAGTTAAACATAAATATAATAAATTTCATAAATCAGTTGTGGAAAAGCCTGACTGGCAAGTTCACTTTCAGGAGATTGAACTTGCGAGGAAAGATGGATACCTTGAGCAAGCTGAAGAGATGTTTGAAAAAGCAATCTCAAACAAAGCTCCGATCGATATTTACAGTGAAGGTCTCTTCAAAATTTGGCGTCTTAAAAATAAAGATGATTTGAAGTCCGAGAAATTTGAGATAGTGCAAAACAGAGTTTTGAAAATGCTTGATATCTACGCACCTGGGGTAAAAATTACTGATGCACGTTCATTACACAAGGCTGCCGACCTGTTGGGTAATGAAGAAATCATGGATAGGGCACTCAAAGCCATCAATAAAATTGAAGCATCTAAATAAAATTTACCAATCCCTCTTGGTAGCTTTATTTGAACCAGGAGCTACCAGATAGTCATTCCTCCCGAAGATCAAAAAAATCCAGATTTTTACTTACGTCCCAATTAATTTTGATCATATTATACTCATCATAATCCTATATCGATATGATCCTCAGTTTTCAGGCAACTGCCAATTGTCTTCTAGAAAAGAGTCTCCTATCCTCACTAAGAAAATAGATTTTTCTGATTAGCAATACCCTTGAGCAAAATGAGATTTACATTCCTATTGGCAATCCCGAGCCTGTTCTTACAAATCAGCTGTAGTTCCAACTCAGCCATCGAGTTGATTGTACAAAGGCCTGCCCAATATGATGTTCCAAGGGAAGTGACGGAAATCTACATTCATCCGGATATGTTTAAATCTGAAGGGGATCAACTGAATCTGAAGGAGATTTTACTGCAGGGACTTGTCAATGAGTTGAACCACCAAGGACGATTCAATGCTCAGATTGTAGACTCATTACCCGCAGAAAAATTGGTACCTGGGCAACGAATTGGGATGATACAGGGTGAAATTGTTAGCGGTGTAGAAAGAAAAACAGGACAATTCACTGAATTGGCCACATGTAAGGGTGGAATTGGGGGTGGATTATCTGCTGGTGTGAGTACCGCAATTGGCGAAAATGCACTTGCATTGGATAGCAGAGCTTATATATGCCGACCCGGAGGGCTGGGGTCGTCTCTAATTGACCTTGGAGCAGCAACGCTATTGACTGGAAGGGTTGTCGATGCAGATCTACCAACTATTAATCAAGTCATCAGGACCTACCGCTACCGAACCATCTCACTATACACTGAAACGAGCTTTAGCTTGACCATAACTGGTGGAGATCAAGAACAGAGGACATTAGCCGTTCAAACTTCTGGGGGAAATTTTGGCAAACAGTATATTGATCCTGAAAGTCATCAACACTGCTATGAGGCTAAACCAATACCAGAGATAGTAAATTTGGTGAATCGGTCTAAAATTCCTCTGATTCCGATTCCAATTAGGAAGTTAGCTGTAGTCGAGCAAACTAAACCCAAAGAAGTTTTTTACGTTGATAACAGACTTCCAAATCCAGATCTCAATAACCTACCAGATGAAGAGAGAAAGCAGATCCTCAAAAAATTAGGATCAAAAGCTATCAAATCTTTCCTTCAGAGCATCTCACCAACCACTCAACGGATTACAGCTTTGATTGCTGAAGGTGGTAAAGAAGAACGTGCAGAGGAACTACTCAGAGATGGCCTTTGGGACGAAGCACGTAAGCGCCTTGAGGCACTTTCAAAAAATGATAGGAGTGCTGAAGACTGGTACAATCTTGGTTTGAGTTATGAGGCAGGCGCAGTCAATAGAGAAGATTACCAACAAGCAAGAAGAGCATATCTTGAGGCGTTAAAGAACGAAAATGCGAACAGGGACTTTGTAGTATCAGTTGGACGTGTAGAGCTAAGACTGGCTGAGTACCGACAATTGGCATCACAGCAAGCAATCTGATTTATGAGCACTGCTCAATTCCAACAGGAAGTTGAAAGACGTCGAACATTCGGGATCATCAGTCACCCTGATGCCGGGAAAACTACTCTTACGGAAAAAATTTTGCTGTATGGTGGAGCAATACAACTTGCAGGCTCTGTCAAGGCTCGGAAAGCCAGCCGCCATGCAACCAGTGACTGGATGGAAATTGAGAAACAGCGGGGTATATCGGTTACTTCTTCTGTGATGAAATTCACTTACCAAAACTGCGAAGTGAACCTTTTAGACACTCCTGGACACGAAGATTTTTCTGAAGACACCTATCGGGTTCTTACTGCCGTTGACAGTGCCCTAGTCGTCATTGACAGCGCAAAAGGAGTTGAGGAACAAACCAGAAAATTGATGGACGTTTGCAGACTGCGTAATACTCCCATCATAACTTTTGTAAACAAACTGGATCGAGAAGGGCTACCACCATTAGATGTGCTGCAGGATGTTGAAAAAAGACTTCAGGTTGAGTGTGCACCAATGAGCTGGCCTATCGGGATGGGAAAATCCTTCAGAGGAACTTACAACCTATATCGGAAAGAGCTTTCCTTATTTGCTGCATCTAGAACTCAGATAGTTGAGGATATCGTGCACATAACTGACCTAGCTGATCCAAAATTGGATGAAATACTAGGCAACCAAGCAGATGAGCTGAGAGATGATATCGAACTGCTAGAAGGTGCATCTACTCCATTCAACAGTGAACGCTATCTGATGGGCCTACAAACACCAGTTTTTTTTGGAAGTGCAATCAATAGTTTTGGTGTCTCTGAAATGCTTGATGCCTTGGTAGAAGTCGCTCCTGCACCTAGGCAACGATTTACGCAAACTCGTGAGGTCTCTCCCTACGAGGAAGCCTTCAGTGGCGTCGTCTTTAAGATTCAAGCAAACATGGATCCCGCTCATCGGGATCGAATCGCCTTTTTGAGGATCTGTTCGGGTCGTTTCAGGCGAGGAATGCGTGTCAGACACCAAAGACTGGGAAGAGAAGTACAATTACATAATGCCATCATGTTTCTTGCCCAGGATCGAGAAAATGTTAAAGAAGCGTTTCCGGGTGACATTATCGGTATTCATAATCATGGTACAATCCGTATCGGAGATAGCTTTACCGAAAAAGAAGATCTGCGATTTATTGGCATCCCAAATTTTGCCCCAGAGCACTTTCGGAAAGTCCATATCAACAATGCCTTGAAAGCCAAGCAATTGGAAAAAGGCCTGCAACAACTCACTGAAGAGGGGGCTGTTCAGTTGTTCCGGCCACTTAATCGAAATGATTACCTCTTGGGAGCAGTTGGGATTTTGCAGTTCGATGTCATTCTTGCTCGTTTGAAAAATGAATATGGTGTAGAAGCTCACCTGGAACCATCAAGTTTTTTAACGGCACGTTGGGTAGTGACTCAAAACGCTGAGGCTTTACAAAGATTTGAAAAAAAATTTGTTGATTCTCTAGCTAGGGATTCTCAGGGGAATCTTGTTTATCTTCCGGCGAATGCATGGAGACTTGAGCGTACGACTGATGATTGGCCAGAGATCCATTTTCTTCAGACGATGGAAATTAACTGATCATGGCAAATGAGCAAATAATTTACTTTGCACATGGGTCGGAAAGTGGCCATTTGGAAACAAAGATTCAAAGATTGGCTCTGGTCGCTGAGAATTTGAATTTTAAAGTGGTAAGCCCAGATTACTCAGACATTCAAAGTGATTATGGGCGAGTTGAGAAGTTACTTTCCCTTCAACCCTCTCCATCAGAACAACTAATTCTTGTTGGCTCGAGTATGGGGAGTTGGGTCTCCCTTTGCGCTTCAGAGAAACTAAAACCACAGGGACTTTTTTTGATGGCATCTGCTGTTGGCATTGAAGACCTAGAACCCAATTCACCTAGGCCATTCGCTGACAAGACCTTACTGATTCATGGTTGGAATGATGAAGTTGTGCCAGTAGAAAACGCAATCAACTTTGCACGTAATTACCAAGTGCCGCTTCACTTGCTGCCATCTGATCATCGTATGATCGATCAATTGGACTCGCTTGCACACATTTTTCAGAACTTCCTTCACAAATGTTTAGAATCTAAGAAAAAAGGAGACCCTCGATCGCAATGGGAGAAGGAACAAGAGGCAAAATTCCAAAAAGAAACTATCAAACATATCCGGCCTCGCATCCCACGCTAGTTCAATGCTTCTCGAAATTCACCCATGTAATCCACAGCCGCGCTACATCAACCAAGTCATTGATGTTCTTCAGAATGATGGAGTCATAATATACCCTACAGATACCGTATACGGCCTTGGTTGCAACATTTACAGCAAGAAAGCACTGAAAAAAATAAGTTTAATTAAGGATGTCGATGCTAAAAGACATTTGACATTCATTTGCTCCAGCCTCCAACAGATTCAAGAATATTCGCAGGGAATCGATACAGCAGTTTTCAAAATTTTAAAACGCCACCTTCCCGGTCCATATACCTTTCTATTCCGAGCCTCCAAAATCGTTCCCAAGCTTTTACTAACGAAACGAAGTACAATCGGAGTTCGATGGCCAGATCAAATCATAGCTACACAAATTGTTTCAGAACTTGGGAATCCAATTCTTAGTAGTTCACTATATAGCGGTGAAGATCACCTCTTTGACAATGCATGGGAAATACATGAGGAATTTGGTAAACAAGTGGACTTAGTGATTGATGGAAGAGAAATTTTTGCTGAGCACTCGACGATTATCGACTTTACTACTGATGTTCCAGAGGTCATCAGGATTGGCAAAGGCCAGATTAACTGGTTGGACCAAATTTAATTCCGAGAAGAACTTTGACTAATCAAATCCTTATTACAGGATGTGGAACCTTTATTCCCCCAGAGGTTATTGACAATGAGACCTTGGTTAAGGCCTATAACGCTCATGTCAAAGAACACAACCAAGAGTACTCTGAAGAAATTGCAGTTGGTGATAAGACCGCTTTAAAGACCTCCAGCGCTAATTTCATCAAGAATGCCTCAGGAATTGAAGAGCGCCGCGTAATGGAGGCTAGTGGAATTGTTGATCCAAGAAGGTTAAGACCTGAGTTGAAGGATCGAAATCCTGATGAATTGAGCTATCAAGCTGAAATGGGTTTAGCAGCAGCCAAGAACGCTTTGAATCAAGCAAATAAATCCGCTAGTGATGTTGGTATGCTTATATCAGCTTGTTCTAACTACGAGCGACCTTATCCTAGTTTAGCAATCGAAGTTCAAGAAGCTCTTGGAATTACTGGCTTTGCTTTTGACATGAACGTTGCGTGTTCCTCGGTACCTTTTGCCATTCGATTAGCCTATAATTCTCTAATTACACAGCCTGAACTTCCAGGTGTACTGATTATCAGCCCTGAATTTTACACAGGGCATCTCAATTTCAGGGATCGAGATAGTCATTTTATTTTTGGGGACGCCGCGGGTGCCCTTTATCTGGAACGGAGTGAGACATCGAAATCCAATAACACTTTCTTTGTTAAGAATATTCAACTCCAGACTCATTATTCAAACAATATTAGAAATGACGGGGGTTTTCTCCGACAAGCTGTGAACAGAACTGATCCATGGCACCCTAGAAATCTATTTTCTCAGCACGGTCGGGCAGTATTTAAGGAAATTATTCCGCTCGTCTCAGAGATGATCTTGAATCAGTTGGAGGAAGAAGGCATCGAAAACAGCTCCGTAAAGCGTGTTTGGTTACATCAGGCGAATGGCAAAATGAATCTATTGCTTGCCAAAAAAATTTTAGCACGAGAGCCTTCACCAGCTGAACTACCATTAGTTTTAAACAAATATGGCAATACAGGTGCTGCTGGAGTTGTATTAGCCTTCTCTGAATCTCAGAATTTGGATCAAGAATCTTGGGGAGTGTTTTGTGCTTTTGGTGCTGGTTATTCAGCTGGCTCAGTTTTGTTACAAAAGTGCTGAAGTACAGAGTGTCGTTTATGAGTAAATTCAACAATTGCAAGAGGAAAATCCTTGACAAATGAAACAATAATAATAATAATTTATGGTTTTTAAGTAAATTAAGAATGCGCCAGAAAAAAATTTAAAGCATATCTTAATTCCGTTTAGCGGAGCCACCCGCAGGAAAAGATTGCGATTGAGAAGTCACGTCTTTCCCTACCCCAAGACAAGGAGTCGTAGTCACTATGACTGAGCAAGCTACAGCAGCCAATGAAAACATAGAAGACAACTCATTTGGTGAAAAAATGGTGCAGTGGCGTGAAAATGCAGGCCTAACTCGCAAAGATTTTGCCCGAAAGCTAAATGTTTCATTGACCGCCGTCAAAAACTGGGAAACTGGTCACTCTACACCAAAACTGACTAAATATAGTGAAATTGCAAAGGTCTTGGGTATCAACGTGCGCGAGATGGGACTTGATGCCAATTTAGACTTGGATCGTGTTGGAGATCGTATCAAATACGCACGTCTTCTTCGAGGTATGTCCATAGAAGCTTTCTCATATGAATTTGGCTTTGCCATTCAAACTGTAAAGAGTTGGGAGTCACACGCTGCCGACGTTTCGGATGCTGCACTCGAAAGAATATCTAGAGCTCTGAACGTGCCTTACGAATTCTTCCGCATAAAAAGCGACCCACATACTGTTCTCGAAAATGTCTGATTACTATTGGGGGCAAGCTATGCCCCCAAAATATTCCACCTGACTTAGTTCAATTCCCAATCATAATCAATGATGAGGGGAGAATGATCTGAGAACCTCTCATCTCGGTACACTGATCCCTTGGTCGCAGACACCGCAAGCTCCTGTGTAGCTATCTGATAATCAATTCTCCAACCAACATTCTTCTCCCAAGCTCTTCCCCGATTAGACCACCAAGTATATATTTTTAGATCTGGATATAGACTCCGGAACACATCACAAAATCCGCCAATCCCAAAAAGTTTTGTCATCCACTCTCTCTCCTCTGGAAGAAACCCCGAATTTTTCTGATTTCCTTTCCAATTCTTCAAATCAATCTCTTGGTGGGCGATGTTCAGATCGCCACAAACCAAAACCTGTTTACCAGAATGCACTAATGATGAACTCCATCTACGAAACCAAGCAAGCGTTTCATACTTGAAATTTTGTCGTTCCTCAGAACGAGTTCCAGAGGGAAGATAAAGTGAGAGCACATATAGGTCTTGGAACTCTAGCATAAGGAATCTACCTTCTTTGTCAAAATTTAGCCAATCAACTTTATTTTCAACTGAAATCGGTTTTTTTTTCGAATAAACTCCAACTCCTGAATAACCCTTTGCTTCTGCAAAGGAAAAATATGGTAGAAACCCATCAATCTGTGTATGTTCAGCATTAAGCTGATCTGGTTGAATCCGGATTTCCTGCAAAAGTATTAAATCAGCATCCTGGTTTTTTAACCATCGCCCAAACCCCTTCCGAAAAGCGGCTCGAATCCCATTTAGATTTAATGTAATGACTCGCATAGAAAAATTCTATTTTTTAGGTAGTTTGAGGAAAATTAAGTTATTTTAGCATATAGTTGAGATAAAAAAACCATCCACCAAATGAGAAAAGCGATCTTTAATCACCAACTCCCCATTGAAATTTTTGTTGTTCCTTAAAAGGTACCTTGGCAAAAAAGTGTGGACAATTTCACAGATTGATTAAGAAACTAATCCAAAGTGAAAAAAATGATCCCTTGGAAAGTCTGCTCAAGGGACTTAGTACCTTTGACACTGCTGCTGCAATGCTTTAGTTAAAAAGAGAGTAATAAGCTAGGATGCTAGCCATACTACACCAAGATCCTGCTTCAGAAGTTTTAGCTGAGATGAGTCCGAACCAGCTTCTCCTTACAAATCTGGTTGCTGAGTTACCTCCAGAGCAATTAGGTGGCTAGGTCGGCAAAATGCCAAAAGATAATGTTGCAGATTTTATTGGATTGGTGGATGTGCCCAACAAGCTGACTAAGTGCTTCAACTTCTGCCAGATCTGCACGGAGAAGAAATCACCTCTCTTATCTAATACGCCCAGGATAATGCTGGGCCAATAATTAACCCCTACATGATTTCTGCGCAAAAAGAGTAACCTGTGGAAGAGTCTATTCGGAGCATCTTTCTGTATGTTGATCTGCAAAATTAAATGCAGACATTCCGCACGATTTATGTTGTTGATAAATTTAAACATTTGATTGATACGGAAGCAGTTACACAGCTATTACTTGCGAAGAAGCAACCGTTCATCAGTGAAATGATGAATCCTGATGTGATTGTGCTGTTGATTTGGATCAAGGAGAGGTATCAAAGGTTGCTAAGTAATACGACTTGGTTTTGGAAATTTCACTGATTAAAACTTTTCGTGTGCGTCTACCCCGGCTAACGCTTGGAATACTGCAGAGAAGGCTCACCGCTTAGTAATTAGATGCTTTGAATATTCATTGATTGATTGATTTTTCCCTGATAACTTGTTTTGAACCTTTTTTTGCCACCATGGCTAATAATATTTGGATTCAATCGTCACCCATTGTTGTTTGAGGCTTAGGTAGGAGACAATAGGCAATGGAAACTTGATCTTTAGGGTGTGGAGAGAACTGCGAATGGGCGTTCTATTAGGAATCGTCTGTTCTATCGTGGTTCAATGACCTTCCCTTCTTATTGACTTGAAATCCTGGAGCATCTCTGACTGCTCCAATGTCACTATTAATTATTCTCTGCTGTGCGGCCTGGGGTTCAGTAGTTCCGATTCTGCTTAAGAGAGCGAAAATAAGACCCTGCGCTAACGTTAGGGCCATTCATCACAACGATGAACGACCTGATTGGTGTTTGGATCTAATTAACGATTGCTTTCCGGGCGGGAGACTAGCTCTGGAATTTGAGCTTAGCTTTGATTACCCCAGTGAAGATTTTGGAAGGATTTTTGGGTACTCTGTGTGGTCTGCCTCAAAGTGTCAAAGTCATCCGTGACCTGCACACTAAATTTACCGTTCGAATTACCAGCTTCTCCAATCATCATCGGCAAGTCATTGATTTTGACGACTGCTTTACCTGCATATGGAACTGAAATTGGGAGAATCTGTCCTACTTTCAACAACACCCCATCTCTATCACCTAACTCAATTGTACCCAACTCGGCTTTGACTTCGTAGCGCATATCCAACAGCAATTGTTGAAAATGATCCTCAACATTTTCCAAGAAATGATCTGTAGATTCTGGAGGAAGCACTTTTCTATCATCTAGTTTAGACAGAAGTGGATGAACAACTGAATAGGGAATACAGATGATCAGATAGCTCTCAAATCCTTCTGAGCGGAAACGTAGGGTTCCTAGGATGCAGCGCTCGAACGGGAGCATCACCTTTGCACGCATTGGGTGCGTCGTGATACGCTTTAAGTTCAGTGGAAGTTCACCAATATTGAACCAGCAGCCTTCCAAGCCAGCAACAATCTGAGATACGATGTCAAACAATAACTTTTGCGTCTCAGAATTTAACTCTGTCACATCTAAGGGGTCAGTATTTTCAAGTGCATCTGGATCTCGGTCGATACAGGCTTGAGCGATCGCATTATCCAGAATCAGAAGACCCTTCCCTTTTTGGTCTGACTCAAAAATATACATGGGTTGATCGCCAAGCATTTTTAGTACATCATTAAATCTGGTCCAGATGACTGTTTCAGCTTCAATTTCAAAAACTGAATGGAGATGATCAAATAAGGTACTTTCTAATTGGTTTGCCCATCTACGCATTACAACATCAAGCCAGCGAAAGCGACCAACGTGGATTTCAGCTTCAGCAAGAGAGCAGTCTTCTATCTCTCCTGGCAATTTATCAGGTGAGTACAACATCAAAAAGCTCCTTATCCTTGGTGGATACCAATTATACGTACTCCCAATTTCTCTCGATTAATGACCACAATCTCACCATGCGCAACCAGTTTGCCATTCAGCACGATATCAACTGGTTCTCCAGCTGATTTATCCAGTTCAATCACGCTTCCATGCGTCAGTTGAGTAATTTCCTCACCCGTCAACCGTGTTCGTGCAATTTCAACAGTAGCTTCATGGTGGACATTCATCAAAAGTTCTGTTCCCACAGACATTTCTCCAGTTACTTGCGCAGAGTTTTCAGCGATGATACCAACTGCAGCAATGCCTGCGGCTGCTGCGACAACTGATGGTACCTCTTCAAGGATAGTTTGATCTGATTCAGGCTCAACATCTTCCTCAATATCTGAGGAAACTGGATCCGCACTGGTCAAGAAAGGATCAGCCTCATCATCTTCTTCAATTTCAGGTGAGAAACCTGGATCATCTTCATTCAAATGTGCAGCGAATGGGTCTTCCTCCGATTCCTTTTCCAATTCAACAGTTGCTTCGGACTCGTCCCCTCCACCAACTGGTTCTGTATCCATCGACATTTCTTGAAGATCATCCGCTGAACCATCGACATCAAATTGCATCTCTGCATCGGCACTGACTGTTTCAGGCTCATCAACAGGTGCATCCTCACTCAGAGCACTTAATAGCTCGTCATCTGAATCGCCAGAATCATCTGTACCAAGACTTTCAAACTCATCAGAATCACTACTGGCTTCTGTAGACCCATCGTCGAAACCAAGTTCTGACCCCTCAGACATTCCTGAGTCTAAGTCCATATCGTCAAAGCTTAAA
>JACLAC010009047.1_pt1 | contig 15704 bp, 10 predicted proteins | sample 8027881 | NCBI WGS metagenome assembly JACLAC01 (sample SAMN15725517, study PRJNA655200) | protist metagenome | isolation source: fluorescence activated cell sorting (FACS) single amplified genomes of... | place: Spain: Blaines Bay Microbial Observatory, Mediterranean Sea | collected 2016-01-19
TTAGATCTAATAAAACAGCTTGATTTGTTGTTGAAAAATCTGGTACTGATATTAAACGAACCTACATACAGCCGAAGAACGAAAAGAAATAGGCGTGTAGCAAATGAGTAAGTTTCTTCGAATCAAAAAAAAAAAAAAAAAAAAAATAAAAAAAAAAAAAAAAAAAAGAAGATTCCTAAATTTCAACAATAATATACTTACTGCATGCCCGTTGTCCATCGTGACGATTTTTGTTGAAAATTTTGCAGCACTGCCCGTAAAAAGTACATCTGGTACTTTACCACTAATGACCAACGGATCACGCTGTTTAAAGGGAAAACACGGGAGTGTATCAGGTGCTGTTGGTGCCAAATGTTGCCATTTAAGTGTCGATTCTAAAATGGTTAGATCTAAACCATCTTCATCGTTGTTCAGTCCTATATGTGAGTAACGTGCAATATCAGAAACCGGTTGACCACTGTGACCCAAAAATACGGTACCACCAATTTCACATTTGTATGGATTTGTTACTAATTGAAATCCATCACGATATCCAGCTGATCTTGGAAACATGCACTGGTGCAGAGGTTGTTGTGGTAATGCAACATTTGATGGATCATCTGGACCAGGCATGACATCAAGACACACACTACGAGCAAATTGTGACAACAAGTTATCAGCTACACGTAATGGTTCAGCTTCAGCCTCCATTGAATTTTCTGATGATGTAGACGACGACGATGACGACGACGATGAGGACGATGACGACGAAGAAGATCCACCATGATTAGAAGCATCAACGGATGCTTCCATACTTGCTTGCATGTCAATTGTGTTACCACAAACAATAACACGACAGATATTTGCAGCATTTTCAGTTTGCTCATTTGGTGAACCAACATGACCAGTCACATAATCAGCAAGAAGCTGAAGTGATAATTGTTTGACATTATTATTTGGACTCACACGAATACCTGACATTAAAAGAACAGTACCACTGGCAGCTGAAGAAGATGACGATGTTGATGAGGAGGAGGAAGAAGTACTTGCATCTTTTTTGCCAACAGCAGATGGGAAGCATATATCTCTAGCAAGCAGTTCACCAGAAGGCTGCATAAAACCACGCAAACCAACAACTAAACCACTCACCAACAGAGCAGGATTTACAGTAACCAAACTTTCTTCGTCTAATGTAATAACAATTCTACCTGTTTCATCTTCAATCACCAAAGTATCTTTATCAGATACGTATGTCTCTAACACTGGTTTTCTTCCTTGCATAATCGTTTTTTCCGTAAATTCATCCAATATGTTTGGTTTTAAATGCATTGTTTTGTACATGGTACCGACTATCGTGCACTCTGTATTAATCTTCAAATCAATAACACGTTTTGTTAATGATAAATCACTCCACTTATTTTGGACTGCTTGCTCCACTCTTTGTTTTAATTGACTTAATCGTGATGCATAAGTATGTGAATATTGTCTTTCAAAATCAACATTAACAACTTTGTACGGACCAGATAAATTTTTGTAGTTCACATCTTTTCTTGCTACTGATTGATCAGCTACACCGCCCAATGTTGGATTGGATAAAAGGAAGTCAGCCATCATCAGTTTGTAATCAAATGAATTTTGGCGGGGAGAGAGGGTTGTTTAAAAAAAAGGAAAAATTAAAAAAAAAAAATTACCAAATCACCAAGAGTCGAATCTAACTTAACCCAAGAGTCACTTCCAAATGTTGGCAATGTGAAAATTTATGGGGGCGGGAAAAAAATAAAGAAAAAAGGACAGAAAAAGGACCACAATTCTTGTGTTGATAAAAACTAAAAAAACTATTACTATTACTATTACTTGGTATAGCAAATAATTCACACCTCAAACACTGACTCAAAACCCAATGAAGATGTCGTACGCCCCGACCACCCTTCTCGTTCTCGTCCTATTCAGCAGCACCGCGATCAACGCCCTTTCGACACCCGGCTTCTCATACGTCGCCGACATGGTGGTGACTCGTGACAGTTTTAGTAGTGAATCCTATACTGCCGGCGCAAGCGGGGGCAGCTTCTTCAATAATTCCCACCGCCGCCAAGTGTATGCCACGTATAATGGGTACTCTCGCGTGGTTATGGAAAAACGCGTCGCGTTCACGTCCTGTAGCCCAGACACTTTGAATTTACCTATCAAATGCGAAGATGGTGTCACAGCGGTGCCCACATACTCCTCAGAGCCGGGATATGAATTTGAATTCACCATCACACGTGGAGATAGGTTGTGCGCGAACACGCCAAACCTAGGCTGTTGCGGTACCACATGCAACCACACGGACTACTTGCCCAGAAAGATTCGATTCACGCGACCCGACCAGTTTACGCCACTAAACAGGGCATCCCAGTTTGGTTCGCAGATGGTATACGATTTTGATCCGGTAGCACTGACGTGCAAGTGCCACCCACAGTCGAATTTTCCCCCGGATCCTGATACAGGGGGACCGAAACCGGGGCCCAACGTAGGTTTTGGACCCCTGTATCGAGAATTTGACGAATTTAATGCTTCCGTATACAGCTTGGTTGACGACAGCGGCGAATACCATACATGGAAGGTAAATGAAAAGGAAAGCGAAATTATGAATCTCAAAACCACACCTGCCAAGTGCCATATCGTTGGTCGCGGACAAGATCAGCGGCGTGTGTGCACATCCAGGTACATGGGAAATGGGACCGATGCAGATTGCCCCGGGTGTGATACTGGCCACGGGTCATTTACCTCCGTCGCGTCCGTCCCTGCGTGGGGTGGTGACCCCATAAGTTTCAGAGGCAGCTTTGATGGTCAATCCAATCATTATATTGCCACTGGTCAGTCTAGCCCTGTTGGCACTTCGATTAATTTGGAGGGGACCATTCGGAAGTTCCAGCATGAGGCTAGTGTCGACTACCGCCTCTTCAACCTTCCCTTCATGTGCTATTCCGAAGAGAATCTGAAAAAGTGCGGGTATCCATCAAAGATGAATGAGCATGGGCCAATTGGGCCAGGTGAACAAAGTGACGTGAAAAATATCAAAAAGATCATGAAGGCCACGTTAAAGGAGGTTATGGGATCCGACTAAAACTAGAACTTCGAATACATGTACATGTAATATTATACAGTTACGTGTACATAATGCAATCCTAATTTATTTCATACCACACAAAATCGAAATTTACCTACATGTAAACTGTACACGTACGTACGTGTATGCATTACATCATTTACATGATGAATGTGTACATCCGGTACTGTACATTACACGACTGCCCGAGAGATCAGATGGAGAAAAGTGACAAAAACCTCCTTGAAAAACCGGAAATTTTCTATTTTCAGCACCAACTCCACAAATTCACATTGTTTTGCTGTGCCAGTGGCACCATCCCGCACATACAGTATATACAGTATATACAGTATATACAATATATACAGGACACCAACTTGAAATCATTTGTTACCGCCCACATTTGAATCATCCTCACTTTCTGTATCAGTCTCTTTTCCATTATTATCACTATTCTCATCATCTTCAGTAGCACACAATTGTTGTAATTTATTGAATTGAACTTCACTGATATTTTTTAAATCTTTTAACAGTACATTTTTTACACCAGCCGCTGTTTCACATCCTAATAACAAAAATTGATATCCCTCTGACTCTAAACCAATGGTATTTAATATTAATTGTAAACGGAATTCTAGCCCTAACATACTTTGACTATGCCTTCGACCATGATGAGCACTTGATTTACGAGATGGACTTACAGATTTCATTGGATCACCACTTATGCTTTTTACAGTTTCACAGGATTCATTCATTTCATTCAATTCCTCACCATCCTGCATTAAACAAACTACATTTCCTCGGCCACTATCTCCAAAAGGCGACTTTAATTCATTTAAAGTATGAAAATTTACATTAGAAAATTTTTGTTTACCAGGAGATGCTGTTGATGATGAGTCAATCCTAAATTCATCTAAACTTTTTTTCCTACCAAACACTAAAGAAGATCTTCTTCCCATTGGACTGGCATGAGAATAATGGTTCTCAATTGCTTTTTCCAAAATACCGGGGTGTACAGCTGCTAAATTATGAACACTCGAACGACTTAGCACGTATAAAGTGGAGTGAGTATGCGCATACACGGAGGCACTTCTTCTACTACTTTCTCTTAGAATAGCAATTTCACCAAAGCAATTTCCTTCTTGCATATCTTTGATATATGTTCCTCGAATACAGACCCTCAATGTACCCTTACTTATGAAAAACATAGAATTACCTTGCTCTCCCTCACGCACAATATAATCACCTCTTAAATAAAATACTATTTCTAACATAGCTGAGACGTCTCGTACAAATTGTGGTGGCGCTTCAATAAACAAATTTGACTGCAAAATTAAGCCACGTTTTAAAAACAGATCAACTTCGGCCTTCAAAGAAGGCGACAGTTCATTCAAAAAAGGTGTCGGATCACCATTAAGGCAACGGTGTTCATTCCATAAAAATTCGTAATATTCTTTTACACGGTATTGCAACATTTTTGGCAATTTCAAATAACCCATCATGTAGTCTAAATTTTCAATTTTTAAATCAAAACGTGACTTTGCTGCTTGCATTTTTTGAATTAAATTAGCTGTCTCACCAATCAGAACAGCAGTCCCTACTGTACCAAATATCATCATGAATGCACAAAAGGCATGTTGTTGTGATGAGCGTGGAATAACACCATCACCAATTAAGATGAGCAAACTGTAATAGATGCTTTGTAACCATAGTTCGGACCTTTTTAACCCATCATAATTATATCCTAAAGTTTCCTCATTCATTAAACGAAACCAATCAGTATGAATTAAACTCCCATCATCTGGGGCAGTCCCAATAAAAAACCACAAACATGCAAGAATATTCATAATAACCAAAATGATCATTACAATTCTGGTAGCACGATAAAGAGTTAGAAACATTTTTCGACTATCACTAGATTCCAATCTTTCCAAAATGACAATCTTTAATCGATTGAGTAGTACAGGTAGCTTCAAAAAATTTGTTGCAATCGGTAGGGAGCACGCATATCGGGATGAATAGCAAGTATGAAAACCAATAACCGTATTCAATGGAATCATACCTACACAATCCCAGAGCAACCACTCTTTTCTTTGATGCTCTAATGTTGATAATTCACCAACTCTCAAAGATCGAGAATTGTATACAATTGTTGAATTGACAAGAAAATATACTAACAAACAAATCTCATTAAATACCTGAATATTCCACATCCATCTGTCAACTGGTTTAAAGGAAACTAAAATTGGTACCAAAAAAACATTTCCTACAAGACCGAAAGTCATAAAAAAATCAATCAAAGGCAATAAACATTTTACAAACCAAGACAAATGCGTCGCACGATTTGATTGTGTAGTGAAAGTATCTGTTGATCCATCATTCATCTTTCGAATCAACATGATTGATTTCATACGAGCACTCCCAGAACCATTGTTTTCATTAGATTTTTTTGATCTTGTGGCTAAATTCAAGTCCCTTTGTTCACTATTAGTCATAGAAGGATGTTTCACCTCTTTCATTCTTCTGGTTTGAAATTGCTCTATGATTGCCCGCAACGAACTTTCACGTTCATCAGCTGATTGATGTTTAAAACTTGAAAGAGTCTTTTCTATTTGTTGCGCTTTCTTTATTTTTGTTTTTAATGCCGCCCAACGATCAACTCTTTCTTCAACATTCGTGAGGTTTTGATCCTTTTCCTTTACTGCATATGCGCTTGTGCCCGTGTTGATCTTTGGAGAGTCCATGGATTAAAAATGGACGCGATGACGCGCGTTGATACTATAATCTGCTTGTGTTCAAATGTATACTGTATAGTGATTGAAAGGGTTTCAAATTTTGTCCAAAATTTCAAATTTCTGAAATTTTGAAATTCAATTTTTCTAAAACAAAACAAACCACAAGCAACATTCTGAACATAACATATTTCTACCACAGGTAAATCATAACATAATACCTACATTAGCATTAGAGGACAAGCTGAAACTTTGGTAGAAAATCTCAGGGAAAAAAAAAAAGAAAAGCAGAAGAATTATGATTTTTATGCCTACTTGTTTGTACTTGAAGGTCGTTTTCGCGTCTTCATTGTTTTTCTGTTGTGTTTTACTCTCTTATTCTCTTTTGTGTTACAATAATGAATCTTGACTTAGACTTAAATATAAATGATCCTTCATTTGACTTCTTTGTTCACTGGAAATGTTTCCACTTTTAAACAACATACTAATTTTTGCAAGTTGTTCAGCAGCTGGTGATAACATTTGTCCCATTGTTCCATCAAACAAAAATTGTTGTGATGCATTACCTAACGCTAATGCGGGTGGTAGTTTTCTAGATGGCATTGTTGCTTTAGCTGCATCAAATGCAGATGATTCAAGAGACATGTTGTTCAGTGATTCAATGGATTGACGAAGAATACTATCATTCCTCCTTTGCTCAAGTTTGGAACCTAAACCACCACCCATTTCACCACCTTTTGAAGGCATAATAGTGCTAGATTGTCCACCTGTTGCCCACTGTGTAACAACATTATTTGTACTGCTGCTGCTGCTGCTGCTACTGCTGCTACGATCACCTTTGGCGTTCTCTGGCGTATCCAAATTGTAACCTGACACATCAAAACAAAAATTAAAATCATCTAACGCCGGTTCTCCAGACATACCGATTGGGCTCATTCTTGGTGCTGGTTTTTTCATGATACGATTATTTCGACGGTAATTAGCAATGCTTTCGGCCTGCATGTGTGTATCCTTGTCCACACGTGCCATTCTTCCACCAGCTCGCACTGATTCAAACATTGTCTTGCGTTGTACTTCTAATTTTAAAAACTGCGAAGTCATTTCTAAAACTCGATTGTTACTACCCGGAGCAATAATATCACCACCACTACCGCTTTTATTTCCAGCTTCTTTGTAGTTACTACTTGCTTTACCACCACTTTCCTTCATCATGCTGCTGCCCCATCTTTTGGGATCATTTTTTAAGATTGTACTATAATTTGTACCTTTTGGTGTACGACCACCCCATGCACCATGATAACTGGGTGTTGGCGGAACATTCGGTACACCACCAGATTTACCCAATGTACGGTACACATTATGCAATAGATCACGTTCCTCTGAGGTGCTAAACTGTACATGTGTTGCCCCAAGTGGTGGCTCTTCAGGATCTTCTGTGCTAGTACCAGTAGCACTACCCTGAACAGCTTGTATAAATGGTGAATCGGAAGAAAACAAATCCATAAATTGTGTATCTTCTCCGATAGAGGCAAAACTTCCTCCCATAACGTTATTACTATGGAAATTACCACCACCAACGCTACGCCTATGAGCCTCACGCTGTCGGTTAGATTCTTGTAGTGATTGTGTCCATTTTCGATTCATTAACGAGTTCCATCGATTTTTAACAGCGTTTTCTGGACGCCCAGGTAAGAGTTTTGCAATTTCACACCAACGATTACCAATTTTAGCTTGCGCTTCGAGCAAGATCACATCCTCTTCATCAGACCAAGGGTGCTTCTTAACACTTGAATCCAAATGATTCTTCCATCTTTCTCGACATTGTTTCCCTTTACGTCCAGGAACGTGTTGTGCTATGACGGACCATTTTTTCGGTCCGTATCGTTTAACTAGTTTACACAATAATTCATCTTCTACTGATGTCCATGGACCTTTAATTGGTTCAGGTTTAATATGATCATCCCATCGACTTTGAACCTCCTCTGGTGACATATGTGCCAATCCTGGAGTTGAACTTATTTCATCCCATTTACCCTCTCCATATTCTTGAATACCAGCAATGAGTGATTTATCTGATTTACTTGTCCATTTATGAACGGATGATTTTCTTGCTTTTTGATGCGCTGGTGAATCAACAGTACTGGAGGGATGTTGCCTTATTTTAGATGGATTGCGCGGTGAGGGAATAGACACGCTACTCGGTATTGGACGACGTCGACGTGACATATTAAAGGGCGTGTATTTTTATAAATACGCTGATAATAATATTCAATCCATAAAAAAAGATTTCAAAATTATAAAAATTGAAAAAAACTTATTCAAAAAAAGAGAAAAAAAGAAAAAGAAAAAGAGAAAAAAAGAGCCTACAAATAGACTTACTATATATACTAGTGCTACTGTAAGAGGAGAAGAAGAGAATTGAGAAGAGGGAGAGCGAGTTAGAGTTGAATTCATGATCATTATATAGATGATCTTCAGAATATCTAGTCTAGATCTAGATACGAGTTAGAATAAAGGAGACGATTCGAGAGAAAAAAATTAGCTTATTAACCCCGATGCCCCGATACGATACTTTTGTATTAGGAACTATCTATTTCTTTCTTATACTCGTATATAAGATAGTCGTTAATATATATATATATATAGAGATAGTAAATTTATCCTGTACACATTATTATGATACAACAGTATCTATCTCTCTCTATATATATTAATATATACTGTATATATATACTGTATAAAATAATATAAAGTTACTTCTATATATCCTATAATACACAGTATTAAAGACAACGTACGAGGTAAAAGCGTAAAAGAGTGTGACGAGAGATGAATATTGAATATTAATATTTTAATATTATTGAATATTCTCATTTCAGAGATTTCAGACTAAGACATTACTGTGTTAGTGTATTCAAGTGTAGGAACTTTGAAACTACCACAGCTTCAAACAGCACAGCAGTACTGTACTGTGTGCACATAGGAACTATTCTCCCCAATATTGATATTATAATAAGATATTATTGAATTTTAATTTCGAATTATTTTTAAAATAATAATCTTAATCTTACTGTAATCTTATAATCTTTATGTTAATGTTAATGTGTAACACTACTGCACTATACTATACCATTACCAGAGAGTGCTACAATATATAGTTCCTACTGACGTGGTACTTATATCACCAACCATTGTTGATACCCAAAATGACACGTTTACTACTTGTTCTAATCATTGCTGCGTGGGCACAAATCATTGTTGCTATTTCAACAATACCAACACCAACACCAGATCAACTAGTTTTTCAAGACATGGAAATGGGTGCGTTGATTTCATATAATATGGCAACAGCTGCCCATACACAAGGTTGTGACTGGAAAGTACCACCCCCACCATCGACATTGTTTACTGATAACTTGCCAGAAAAATTGAATACTGATCAATGGTGTCAAGCTATTTCTTCATTTGGTGGAAGATATGCAACATTAGTTGCAAAACACCTCTGTGGTTTTACTCTATGGCCATCGAAGGCTACGACAGGTAACTTTACATTCGATTATGGCACAAATGCCATTAATGTCGATGTTGTTCAACAATTGTCAGAAAGTTGTTCTGCTGTAGGCGTTAAATTAGGAATCTATTACTCTGTGAACGTAAATGCTTATTTAAATGTATACAATGGTCAAGTTCAACCTTTTACATCACAAAAGGATGGAAGACCAAGAATTACTCAAAAGCAGTACATTGACATAGTCAAACAACAATTGTCAGAACTTTGGAGCAACTATGGGGATTTGGCAGAAATTTGGTTTGATGGAGGTTTTTCTGTTCCTGGAATGAAAGATCAACTATTGACATTGTACCAAGAAAAACAACCGCATGCTGCCGTCTTTAATGGTTGTGGTCTTACAAACAATGCTGTGTTGTGGATTGGATCAGAAACTGGGCATGCTTCATATCCAGTTTGGAATAATAACAATGTTCCGGCAGATTGTGGTGGTGGAACAGGAGAAATTAATGGCACGTCTTACATACCAAAAGAAGTGGACCTGACTTTACAAAACAGTGACACATGGTTTTTTGATGAAAGCAAGGGATATAAATCTCTTTCAGAATTAGTAAGCATCTATCATGATTCTGTTGGTCATGGTGGAAATATGTTGCTGAATCTGGCACCTCCACATAATTCTACATTACCAACACATGCAATGAACCTGTATGCCGCGTTGGGAACCTTCACGAAAGAATGTTACGGTGTTGGCAGTGAAGCTGCAATGGGTGCACTAGCACATACAAGTTGCTCTTCTTCCTGTGAAAGTATTGAATTGAAATCAGCATCAAAAATGACATTTGATAGAATGTTGTTAAAAGAAGAAATGAAACTAGGACAGTTGATAACAAAATTTCAAATAATAGGCGATGGTCTGGTACTTTTCAACGGCACAGCAGTAGGTCGATCACTCATCGTATTGTTTAAGCAAAATGTAACAGTATCGTCGGTCAACATCAAAATTTTGCAATCAAAAGCACCACCATCCTTTCGTTTAATAGCTATACCTAATCCAGATGACTGTATAGTTAAGGGTAGTAGTGGTAGTGGTTGTACTATTCAAAAAGATGTTCTCATTGGTGGTTTTAAACTCGATACAAAACCAGTGAAACAAGTAAATAATGTTGGAGACTGTTGCAATTATTGTACTACAAACTCTTTGCAATGTGTAGGATTTTGGGCAGTACCCAATAATTCAAATATGTACACTTGCACACTATTAAAAGCAACTGGAGGTAACAGTAAAAAAGTTATTGGTGCCTTTTCAGGATCACCAACAGTACATACATCTAATACACGAAAGCCAGAAGATAAGGATTAACAGGTTGTCAAAATGACAACTATTGATATTAATACACACATTCACAAATGGATGTAATACTGTAATACCTGACCTTTACATACTACTAGGTAATACTCTCACGCATCATTTCATGAAGCATGTACCTTCTTTTAATGGGCTATGCGGCCCGGCTTGGTGACACAAATATTCAGCAAAATCAAACTCCAAGGGTGTATTAATATCAATACATTCTTTCTCATCTTCTACTACCAATGGTTTGATTCGATTTCCCCACATACTTGGATGAGCTACACTTGGATCACTACCTAACAATATCTCTCTTCTGACTACTGTCACACAACTACTTCTATGCAATGCAACTAAAGAAGAAGATGAACGTGGTTCCAAACCCTCTTTGTACTCAGAATATGCATCTACCAACAAACCTGTGACTGGATCTATACATTTAAAGCGACTGGGATGAGCACCTGTTACATGATGCACACTAACAACAGAATCAACAATTTGCCCTTTTGCATCAGTATCAAGTGGACTCATATTAAGCGATTCCACTGCTCTTTTAATTGTTTCAGTACGCACAAATGGAGAAGTTGCTCGAAGATAGCATGCAAAAGCAGGTACTTGAGGAGGAGCTGTTGATTGATTCTTTGGTATGTTTTGCAAACATTTTGAAAGGACTGGAGTGACAGGTGATTGATCTTGTGCCATTTCACTAGGTATTTCAAAAGGTACAGCACCCATTTCAGCTGCCAATTGCAAAGCATCAGGATCGTCTGATGCAACATGTACACCAAACAAGTTAAAGCAATTGGAAGCAAGTGCTGTATTTAGAATGTAAGAAAGGAGAGGTTTACCATTTAATTTTTTTAAATTTTTACCCGGAATACGTTTAGATCCTCTTCTACAAGGAATGATACAACAGCCATTGAACGCTTTTTTCATATCAGCTAGTTTTATATGAAATCATTTTGTTTTAGCCAAAAAAATGTTCTATAATTGTGGAGGCTTGTGTCTCCATGGCGGGCATGCTGGCACTAGTACGCATGAAATGCCATGATGTTCATGCATTGAATGTTGAGTTCCCTGTGTGTAGTGTTCGGTAGTAAGTCTTCAGCCTGATGTCGGAAAGGCGTAAAGAATCAATCATATAATTGCAAGTATAATTTAAAAATTGTATTAAAAATCAAATTAAAAATTTAAATTAAAATAAAGATTATAATTTAAATACAATTAGTGCTACTTATATACTGTACCGGTACCAGTATCTATCTATATATTATATATATTTTAATATAGCATTACCAGTACCTGGTACCTGGTACTGGTACACTGGATTGTAAAACAACTTTTTACTATACTACACAGTAATACTAGGAACTAATACAAGGTCTATAATACTAATATTTTCTCAGAATTTCAGAAAATCAGAAAATTTGAAAAAAGAAGAAAAAAAGATTCGGAAGACTTAAAAAAGAATATTTGGAAGATTTTATTCAAATTAAAATTCAATAAAAAGATAAATTGGCAAAATATGTTCTAGTTCGAGAAAAAAAAGGAGTGACCAAAAGGGACTTTTCCCACTTTCTTTTCACCTATTTATAAACTTCAATTTTCACCGTCTCGATTTTCTCGATTTTTTTGTTTTTTACACGACTGTATTCTAGAAGAACACTATAACATTGAATTATAACATTGTATTACTTGGTACACCACCTTGACGACGATTTCTTACAAGTCACGCGCAACGCATCCGCACCATGTACAAGTAGGTACGAAGTAGGCACGAAGTAGACTAGAGCTGATACTGATAAGAGAATGCAACAGATACACTACGGACAACAGCTGTCGTCTCAACAGCAAATGCAACACCTGTCGCCTCAACAGCAAATGCAACAACAGCAAATGCAACAACAGCAAATGCAACAACAGCAAATGCAACAACAACAACAGATGCAACAACAACAACAGATGCAACAACAGTCACCTCAACAACAGCATCAATTTCAATCGTCAAACCCTACAATTCCAAATAGCAATACATCAACTACCAACCCTTCCATGATGAACACCTCTGAGCCCTTTGTCGGTCTTGTAGCTTCTGGCCGTGCAATTGTTACAGATTTTCAACCCGTTGGCGGCAATAAATACGTTATTCCTATGCAATACCCACAACTAGTACCTGAAATCTCCGTATTTCTTTTACCTGCATTTAAAAAAGCAGCATCACAAAATTTAGGTTTATCTGTCTATTGGTGCAAGGATGGACAAAATTGGCAGCTCATTGGCTCCTTATCAGCAAATAAGCCAAGTGATATATTTCGTACTGGTTGGTCGGAGGATCCGGAACTAGCTAATTGCCCTGCAATTCAAGTTGGTGTAGCAATAGAGGGCTTACAGCAGATTCAATTGACAACAGATCATGGTTCAAATGAAGTTGGTAGTCGTTTACAAGTGGCTCAATGTGTAGCACAAAACTTATTTCGATACATGGAAAGTTTTACTCAAACTCACCAACAAAATGGCAAAGAATTTTTAATTCTTCCAACTGATTGCTTATCAAAATGGTTAAAACGTTTTGAACACAAAATAAAGCGAGACCCACAATTTTTCATGAAGCAAAACGCAAAAAAATAAATCTTTCATAGATATTACTCGTATTCCAAGGGACGAATAGCGCTGCAATGGCAAAGAAAAGCTACCAGGTAGCCCTAGATTAATTTTGAATAACGAACTTATAAAAATCTATAAAATCTTTAATTTTTCTTACATATATTTAATATATATATTAATGTATAAAAAAAATATTTTAAAGATCTAGTACTAGTACATATAATATTATACCTTAGGTATAACTTTCTTCCAGTTTGTATATTAAAGCATACTCTATATTTTTTTCAATACTTGAATGACTGAATGAAATACATTGAATGACTGAATGAAATACATTGTTATTTTTCATTCGTGGTATCCCAGGAGCTCGGTGGTGAATAGCCATGACTTTGCTCCCAATCATATTTCACACTATCTGTTGGTGATTGTTCATCCAAAAATGCAGCTTCACCTGCACCCATATAATTTGAATGTTCAAAACGATGATGATCTCCATAAAAACGATGATTATGATCAACGATTGAACCAACCCCACCATAATTTCGTAAAAATGTACCACTCCCCTTGTTACTGCTAAGAATTCCCGATGCCGAATGATGGTGGTATCCATTTCTTCCAATACTATTGGTTCGGTATTGGTGAATGGAGGAGGATACATCAGAATGAACAGCACGTGTATCTTTTTTCACATCCATTATAAACAATATGGCAACGGAACTAACAACGTCCGGTACAGTATAAACCAGCAATGGAAAAACAATACGATTTAATCTCGGATCCACAATGTCATAAACATTATATCGAATGGTTAAAAAACAAAATAATATACCTCTCATTAAGAATAAGCATGTACAAACAATTGTTGCAGCTAGTATTCTTGCAAAGGTATCTTTTATTTGTTGTGATGAATGTATTGATTGACCTAATCTATGTCTTAATCGCCAACCATACACAGAAAATAGTGTTGATAATATTAAGCACCACAAAGCAATGGCACACAATTGTGCAATGTAATAAACATTGTGTGGATCTAAAAAATCTGGATACCAAATTGAAAGAGTTACTTGACTTATTGTTGCCAAATACAACAAAAAATTAAAACTAAAGACAATCCATGTAATACACGTTACACGATTAGTTTTCTCCATACCAAAAGATTTGACCCAAAATAATGAGATTCTTGAAAATGCACTCAAAAGAAATAAAAGAGGCAGATGATCTAACAGTGCCATAATCTGTAATGAAACATGTAAATCATGCGTGAGTACATTGTATTTGACAACACTCCAGATTGCACGCAACGCTAATACAATCATTAACAAAAATGATAGAAATAGTGGTGCATAGGATGGTGTTGCTTTTTTTTGACTAAGGTATGCTAGAGCATTGACGCGATGGTATTCACAATATCTTGTACCCCACACAATGGCACGCAATGCCACTATACAAAATCCACACATGCACCCAAAAAATGACCACAAAAATTCCTTTGGATCAAGAAAATTCAATGGACTTAACGAAGAAGGTGCAGGCGATGTGGGCGATGTTGGTAAAGTAGGAGGAAGCTTAAATTCAGTTGAGTTAAACATTCTAAATGATAATCACTTTTTCTTGCCTTGATAATTTTTATCTTCTTCTTTCTGTGACTCTGTTTCATTGAGAAGATTTTGAAGTTCCATTTGTTTTACAGTTGTTACCATTAAATTGCAAAACACTTCAAACGAATCTGCTGCTAATAAAATTTCTAAGAATTCTTTGTTTCCCCCTTCGTTTTCACTAGCACCTTGAACTGCAGCAGTGCACCACTCAACGAATAATTGTTTGCCAACGTCTCGAAGTGAGCAAAATTTTTCAAGTTTGTTTTCAAATATTTTTTGATATTCCTCGAAAGCTTGGTAACAACAAATAGGTATATCTTCCAAGTTAAGGTTGATAAATTTAGAACAATGTTTTTCAATAAAAAGTTGCGCCGTAAGTCCAACTTCAAATTCCTCTGTTAGATATTCTTCAAGATCAATAAAGAACTCAAAAGAGCGATTCAGTTTCCCCTCGCTCACAGAATTGGTGGACGAGGACGACGTGGTTGGAGAGGTGCGGCAATATAATATAGTATGTGAAGTATAACTTTCGTTCTTTATTATTTTGAGAGTTTCAGAGTAGTTTTATAATTATGAGAATTGAAGAGAATTCGAAGAGAAGCAAGGTTTACACTGCACTGAAGGGGTGTTTGAAATGGGCACATAGACCCAACCTATATATATAAATATATAAATAACGAATATTGGTCAATCATAATTATATTTTAATATGATGTTCCTGGTCTCTGGTCCCAAAGAGCCAAAGAGGCCCAATCAGGCCCACAAGTAAGACTATATATATATATCTCTCTTAACTGTGGGTTTTTTTTAATACACTCAATTTGAGTGTTTTAAATTATCTTTT
>JACLAC010019824.1_pt1 | contig 15704 bp, 15 predicted proteins | sample 8027881 | NCBI WGS metagenome assembly JACLAC01 (sample SAMN15725517, study PRJNA655200) | protist metagenome | isolation source: fluorescence activated cell sorting (FACS) single amplified genomes of... | place: Spain: Blaines Bay Microbial Observatory, Mediterranean Sea | collected 2016-01-19
ATGATCTGTACTTCCCGCTCGTCTGGGTTCGTGGGACGGATCGCTACAAGGTCGGCTACGAAGCGAAGCCGCTGGGCGGCGTGCTCGGCTTTCTCGAGGGCGTCATCAGTCTCGGCGAGAGGATCATCGTCGGGCCGAGGCCGAAGCCGACACCGTTTCCCGGTGGAACTCCACCGCCGCCAGATGGCAAGCCTTCGGTCGAGATCAGCGAGCCGGTTCAGGTCGCTCTCGGCTCAGTGGAACGGCTCAAGCAGCAGGTCGCCGATCTGAAGGCGAATGCCGGCGAGCTCAAGGCCAACGCCTCGACGCTTCGTGAGGCCGTCGACAACCTCAAGAACGGCAACCCGATCGAGAAGGCGAAAGCCGTGCTGACGCTCAAGAAGGAAGTCGCCGAACTGAAGGCCAACACCGGCGAGCTTCGCGGAACGGTTCGGGATGTTCGCCGAGATGTTGACGGCGATCCGCTGAGCTATTTGCTCGGCCTGTTGCCGGGACTTCTGACCGGCTTGTTTCATCGACGGTTCGCACATTGAGGCAGAACAAATGGGAACGATCACGGCGATCATCGCGAGTGCGATTGCAGGACATCTCGGCGGCATGGCGATCGGCGGTACGCTGGCGTCGCGTGGCCTGCTGGGCTTTGTCGCAGAGACTGGCAAAGCGGCTCACGCCGCGAGACTGAAACGAAAACACGAGCGAGCACAACGCGAGCTCGCCGACTGGCTCAGGGAGAACAGCGACGATGAGTGAGTGGGCAGTGACTCTCGTTTGCGGGATGCTTGGCGTTCAGACGACAATCCTCATCGCGGCGATCCCGTGGGCGTATTCGATGCATGGCAGGGTTACGCGAATCGAGGCATCAGCGGCGACAGCCGCCGATCTGATCGACCGCGTCAGCTCGCTCGAATCGCGTCTGCTTCGCATCGAAGTCGAGCTCGAAAACGGCTGACCGTTTCACCACCGTTTCACCAAAAACCGCCAGAACACTGCTATCTGGACGTATTGCTGAACGCCGATAACATGCTAAAACGCGGCAGTACGAGGCAACGCGGGCTCGTTTGGCTTTCCATATCGGAATTCTGACGGGATTCATTTTCGCCTGTTGTCGGCTGTGCGGGTGGAGTGACCGACAATCCGTCGGCTTCGTGCTTGCACTGCTGGCCGTCTATCTGGCGGTCGCCGACCTCAGACCGCCCGTGATTCGCGCGTGCGTAATCGTTTCGATCTGGAGCATCGGTAAACTTCTGAGGCGACCATCGTTCTCGGCCAATTCGCTCGCCGGAGCCGCGATCGTTGTACTCGCGCTGAATCCTACAGACCTGTTTGATGTCGGAGCTCAGCTATCGTTTCTCGCCGTAGCCGCAATCCTCTGGCTGATCGCCGTCAGAAACACAACAAGCTCTTCCGACATCGCGGCCGAATCCGATGACGCTGAAATCCTGCTGCCGAAGTGGAGACAACAGCTCCGACCGATCTGGCGATGGCTCACGGCAGCCTACCTGACCACCGGAACAATCTGGCTTCTGACGATGCCGCTTGTCGCCGCGGCGTTTAATGTCGTGCCGGTTGTGGGACTCCTTGTCAACGTGCTGCTGATTCCGCTTGTCGGAGCGGCTTTGTGTGTCGGCTTTCTCAGCCTGGTACTGGGAGTCGTGCACCCGGTTCTCGCTGTGCCGACCGGATACATATTTGATGTGCTGCTGAACGTGCTGCTTTCGGCCGTTCGGACCGCGTCAAGTTTCGAGTACGGACACTTTTACGTCCCCTCACTTCCACAATGGTGGCTGCTGGGAATTTACTCCCTGATTGCCACCGCAATGTTGTGGATGGTGTGGCGGCGAGGCTCTCCCTGGCTCTGGACTGCTGCAGCTCTATGGTTCCTGTTCGGCACCTCAATTGCAATGAAACCAGAAAAGCAATCAGGGATGCGCTGCACGTTTCTGTCAGTTGGCCACGGTCTCTCGGTACTCATTGAGACCCCGTCGGGAAAGGCAATGCTCTACGACGCCGGAAGCCTTGCTGACAGCAGGAAAGCAACACGAGCCGTCAAGCAGGCGCTGTGGGAGCGAGGTCGACGCCGGATCGACACCATCGTCATATCCCACGCCGACGTCGACCACTACAACGGAGTCGCCGATCTGTTTCACACAATTGGCATCGGCAAGGTTCAATTCTCGCCACAGTTTCTCGATGAATCCCAACCCGGCACAATCGAAATCAATGGCCTAGCGAAGGAGCATGGAACACAGGTCGGCGAGATCTCGGCGGGCGACCATCTGCACCTCGATCCTCAGGTTGCCATCCGAGTCCTGCTGCCGGAAGCCGGCCCCAGGTACAGCTCCGATAACGCGGGCAGCATCGTCCTGGAAATCGAGTACAAGAATCGACGCATTCTGCTGACAGGAGACTTGGAAAACGAAGGCCTGTTCCAACTGATGGTCGCCCCGGCCCGGCAAGCCGACATTCTGCTGTCTCCTCACCACGGAAGCCTGCCCGCCAATCCGCGGACCCTGGCCAAATGGTGCAATCCGACCTGGATCGTCGCCAGTTCCGGAAATCGGTTCCCCGGCGAGCGACTGCGAACTCAGTACGGCGAATACGGGCCCCGAGTCGTGTCGACATTTGAATCGGGAGCCATCGAGTTCCGCATCTCTCCCCAGGGAGAGATACAAAAACAGCACTGGGGAGACGCTCCGCAAACGTCAGGGACGTCTCGCTGAATTCTCAGAATCCGTGGTTGCAGCGACGGCAAGCCACGAGATAAAATCGATCGCAGTAGGACTGCCCTGTAGTGTAACGGTAGCACGATTGACTCTGACTCAATTAGTCTAGGTTCAAATCCTAGCGGGGTAATTTTCCCAAAACGGAAGGCCCGAACATCGTCGAATGTTCGGGCTTTTCTTGTGCGCTTTCGGATTCCAAGTTCCATCGCACGAAAACAGCGCAGACCGTTGGGCATGTGCTGCGGTTCGTCCTTCCCGATGGACTCTTCTTTCTTCAACAACTCATTGTCGCGTTGTCGGCGGGATCCGAGGATTTTCCCGAGGACCTTGTAAATCGCTGCAGAAAACGTAACTCGCTCCCGAACTCTCCTTGCCCATGAAATCATCCCGTATCGGCTGTCGTACGGCCTTTGCTTTGTTCGGGCTTCCGTTTGCGCTGGCCGGGCTGGGGCTGACCGGGCTGGTGTATTTCACGGTGTTTCGGTGGGTCAGCGTACGAAACTGAGTCGAGACTCCGGCCGTTCTGCTGCGGGTCGAAGTCAAGCAAGGAGAGACCGTCGGCACGGAAGCCACCTACGAGTACGAGTGGCTGGGAGAAAAACACATCGGCCATGTGGTGTCGCTGTCAACGGGCCGGGACAACGTCGGCGACTTCCAGGAGCGGGCCGCCTTCGAACTGACGGATCATCACAAAACAGGCAAGCCGTTCCGCTGCTTCGTGAATCCAGTCAATCCGTCCCAGGCGATTCTCTATCGCGAACTGCGCTGGCAGATACTCTCGTTCATGGCCGTGTTCGGGACGATCTTCACGACGGTCGGCTGCGGGATCGTCATCGGCAGTGCGCTTTCGATTCCGGATACGAGGAAGACGGAAGAACTCAGGCAGCGGTGTCCCAGACACCCGTGGCGTTGGAAAAAGGAGTGGACCCAGGGGTACGTCTCCCAACAGGATCACTCGAACTGGGTCGCCTTGACGGCTGGCTGGTGGGTCATCGTCACCGTGCCCGGCGGGATCGGAGCGACGAATGCGCTCTTTCATGGAAACGTCTTTGGCCTGTTCGGTCTCGTGCTGCCCGGGATGTCGCTGCTCATCGTGCGGGCCGCACTGCGGGGCCGCATCCGGCGAGCTCGATTTGGCGAGTCCCGCATCGAACTCGACCGGTTTCCCATGTTTACCGGTGGAGTGAACTCCGGCCGGCTTCTCGTTGAGAATGATGTCGCTTCACCCTCGTCCTGGAAGTTCACACTGGAGTGCGAAGTGACTCGCGGCTCCGGCGAGGACTCGTACAAAGACGACGATCTTCGAAGCCGCGGTCGCTCACGAAGGCAGCGAACCGGGTGAAGGCTGGGGCAGAACGACAGTTCCGTTTGAGTTTCAGATTCCGGCGAACGCGCAGGCGACCGACATCGAGGACTCGCGCGTCGTGTGGAAACTGGCGGTCGCCGGCACGTACAGGAGATGCCCGGTACGAAGCCGAATTTGAAGTGCCGATTTTCGAAACAAAAGACAGCAATCCGAAATTCATGACGTTCTCTGAGTCTCAACCGGAAAACCGATACCCGGCTGATTCGGAGGAAGAGCTTCTGAAAAACGGCCTGCTGATCCGAGAAGCGATCGACGGCGGCCTCACAGTGATCGCACCGGCTCGACGGAATCTACCGGTGAAAATCGTGCTGGGACTGTTCTGCCTCATCTGGGACGGAATCAGTGTTCTGATCTGGCTGCAGGACGCCCTCTGGCTGTTTCGGATTGGGTTCCCGGCGTGCGGAGTACTCATCACGCTGGTCTGGAGCGATCTGCTGTTGAGGTCCAGTCGGTTTCACGTGGACTCGCACGAGTTCACGTGGCGAAACGGCTGGCCACTGCTAGCTCGCGAGCAGCGGGTCGAGGTCTCCGAAGTCACATTGGTTGAAGCCAGAACCAGTATGCAGAGCGGAAACACTCAGTATTACAATATCGTCATTACAATATCGTCGTCGGCTTTCGGTCTCAAAAGAAGGCCACCGTTCTCAGCCTCATCCGAGGCAAAAGTGCTGCGGACTCACTGGTCAGCCAAATTCAGGGCATACTCACCGAAACTTGATTCGATCTCCGCGCGAAACTCGACGCCGCTTGCGTTACGGAGTCGCGTCCTTTCTACTGGGTGGTCCCCGCATCCCCATGTCACGACACGATTGTGAAACCGCTTTCGTTTGAGTCGCGGTCTCCGCTCGCGCAGCCTGCCAGAGAAACCCTCCCCGATGCCTGACGAACTCATCTTCATGATGGGCAAGTACGAGGCCCGTATTCCCACCGACCGGCTATACTCACGGAATCATCTGTGGCTCAAGCCGGATGGATTGCGGTATCAGGTGGGGTTTACGGCCTATTCGGTTCGGCTTCTGCAGGACGTTTATTTTCTGGACTGGGGCATCGATCCGAACACGGCGGTTCGGGAAAAGCAGGACATCGGAGAAATTGAAAGTTCGAAAGCTCTTTCGACTCTGTACGCCCCCTGCAACGGGACGGTCGGCGAGTTCAACGACCTGTTGCTCGACGATCCATCCGGCATCAACACGGATGGCTACGGAGACGGATGGCTGTTCACGTTTGAAACGGACGCGGAACTGCTGTCGCCCGAGGACTACCGAAAGCTGCTTGAGGATTCCTGGGAGGACACCCAGAGAGTCATCAAAGGGCAGATCAATTAGACGGATTGGCAGAGGCGGAACATGGCCGGCTCGAAGAAACTTACCGTTGTGATTTCACAGCACCAGGGCAAGAACCCTGCCAAGCGGGCCCTCGAAGAAGAGCTCGCCATGCAGTGCGTTCTGGACCCCGAGGTCGAAGTTTCGATCATCCCGAATCTCTACGATCTCTCGCACGATCACTCGGGTATGCTCTTCTTGAAAAACATCCCGGGTGATGTTGTTGTCCTGTCGTGGCTCTACCCCAGAGCCACTCAATGGATCCTCGACCGCGCCGGCGTCAAAGGAAAAATGGGCACAGTCCTCGTCACATCCGAAGAGGAAGACGAGGCGGAAGAAGAAGCACCAAAGGAAGAGATCATTGGGGCTCTCGACATTCCCGAGCGTCATCTTTACTGCATCGACCTGAAGGCCACGACGGACACTCAGACGTACCTCACGGAAATCAAACGGATCACGTCCGAGGCAAAAACCGAAACCGTTGACCTGATGAGCTGGATTCAGGGCGAGCCGAAAAAGGATCAGCTCGAACGGTACCTCGACCCGGAAAAAGTCTTCGGGAACAACGGCAACGGAATCGCCGCCGAAGCGGAGGCTGCTGAGAAAGTCGGCCGGCGGTGGTACCCGGTCATCGATTACAGCCGCTGCACGAACTGCATGGAGTGCATCGACTTCTGCCTGTTCGGCGTCTACGGCGTCGACGTCCTCGACCGAATTCTGGTCGAGGAACAGGACAGCTGCAAAAAAGGTTGCCCCGCCTGCAGCCGAGTCTGCCCCGAAAACGCGATCGTTTTTCCGCAGCACAAAGACACAGGGATTGCGGGAGCGGCTGGCGAGGTCGCGAACCTCAAGATCGACCTCTCAAAACTCTTCGGAGCTCCCGACGCTGTGGAACTCGCGGCGAGAGAGCGCGACATCGAACTCGTCCGCGACGGCCGAGACGCTGTCGGGATGGAAGTCGGCATTCCCAAACGCCAGACAACTCCCGCGACGCGAGACGACCTCGACGACCTGATCGACGGCCTCGACGATCTGGATCTGTGACCTTTCTCAAAGGATGTCAGCGGGTAGCCCTGTTTGGTCACAAACAGGGACCGAAGCGGCCGAGTTTCTCAATTTCATGTTCGCCGTGAGTTTGATCTGCAGACTCTCGGCGAGAAGAATCCGCGGTTCTTCTTCGTCGGCCGCGAACGAAGAATCCGACCGCAGTCCCGTTCGCCTTCCGCGGCCGATCATCCATGAAGAAAAAGTGAAAGCTGGCTGCCGCGCATGACCTTACCGCTTTCCGATGTCCCCGACTGGACCGACGACGACACCGCGCGGCTGAAAGCGGCTTACGCGTCGGTGCGGGACGAACTGCTTTCGCACTGCGTCGCGAAGGATGGCCAGCCGGCTCACTGGTATGGCGAGCTGTCGACTTCGGCACTTTCCACGGCGACGGCCGTGATGGCGATCACTGTTGTGCGGCGAGCAGGTCGAACGGCGGGCGACTACGGGCTCGAGGCGGATTTTGACCGGCTCGTCGATCGAGGTCTGCAGTGGCTGGCCGATCATCAGAATGCGGACGGTGGCTGGGGTGACACGGTCAAGAGCCTCAGCAATATCTCCACGACGATGCTGGCGCATGCCGTGTTTCATGCGGCGGAGAAGACGAACGAGTTCTCAGTAGTCGTGGAAAAAGCGAAGGACTACATCGATGAAGCGGGCGGCGTACCGGCGGTCGTGGCTCGGTACGGAAAAGACAAGACGTTCTCGGTACCGATTTTGACTCACTGTGCTCTGGCCGGGTTGGTCGACTGGGGGAAAGTCACCGCCCTGCCCTTTGAGATGTCGTGCCTTCCAGCGAAGTTTTACAAGACTGTCCGACTGCCGGTGGTCAGTTATGCGCTGCCGGCTCTGATCGCAATCGGCCAGGTGCGGCATCATCACAAGCCGACCTGGAATCCGATCACGCGGGTTCTCCGCAACCTGGCGATCAAGCCGAGCCTCAAAGTGCTCGAACGGATCCAGCCTCCGAACGGCGGGTTTCTGGAGGCGGCTCCGCTGACAAGTTTCGTGACCATGAGCCTCGCTGGGAAAGGACTCGCCGATCACCCCGTCGTAAAGCGGGCTTTGTCGTTCCTCTGCGAGTCCGTGCGTGAGGACGGAAGCTGGCCGATCGACACGAACCTGGGGACCTGGGTCACAACACTCTCGATCAACGCCCTCAAAGACGACGTGCCCGAGGAACTGCGCGAGGACCTTTCCGAATGGCTGATCGAGCAGCAGTACAAAGAGGTGCATCCCTTCACGAATGCCGATCCCGGTGGCTGGGCATGGACCGATCTTCCCGGTGGCGTGCCGGATGCCGATGACACTCCCGGAGCGATGCTCGCGCTGCTGGAGTTGCATTCGGAAACACCTCAATCGATTTCCGGACCAACAACCAATGCGATCAAGTGGCTCCTCGACCTTCAGAACCGGGACGGTGGGTTTCCTACCTTCTGCCGCGGCTGGGGAACTCTGCCGTTTGACCGGAGCTCACCGGACATCACGGCACATTGTCTACGGGCGTTGCTTCTCTGGCAGGCCCGCGGATTTCAGACGCTGCCGATCGTCGAGAAAATGCTCAGCGACGGCGACCTTCCGACTGATGCCGATTCACCGGAGATGAATGAGCTGATTCAGTCGGCGGTCGACGACCCACTGACAAATCGACTTCACGATGCGATCGTCAAAGGCTTGGTGTTTCTGGAGAAAGCTCAGCGTGACAACGGTTCCTGGGCCCCACTGTGGTTCGGAAACCAGTTCGGACACGACGATGAAAATCCGGTTTACGGCACGGCCCGAGTTCTGATGTTCTACCGGGAAATGCTCGATGAAGACTCGGAGCTAAACACGCCGGAAGTCTTCCGAGCCGCCGACTGGCTGGCCTCGGTCCAGCACGCGGGCGAGAGCGTCTCCTCCCTCGCCTCTCAGTCCTCGCCTCTCAGCCACTCCGGCGGCTGGGGCGGCGACGTCGGAATCCCGCCGACCGTCGAGGAAACGGCTCTCGCGGCGGAAGCACTGCTGCCCTTTAAAACGCACCGAAAAAACGCGTTTGACGGAATCCGCTGGTTAATTTCGCGGGTTGAGGACGGATCCGTCGCAGAGCCCTCGCCCATCGGTTTCTATTTCGCCCGATTATGGTATTTTGAGAGGCTCTACCCGCTCATTTTTGCGGCGTCCTCGCTGTGCCGGGCGGTTGAGTTTGTTGAGTCACAGAGTGTTTCGTGAGAAGCACTTATCACAATTTTGGATGGAGTGTGGCAGCGCGAAGGCTCGCGGCGGCAGATTCTCCAGTCGTCGCAGATTTCGAAGGTTTTCTCAGGAGACCTTGAGTCTGTGCGGAATCGCTCGCCATCTAAAATCGTCCGATTCGGACAGATCGCGGTGGGACGGAGCTCCTGACGGGCGTTATGCCCGGTCGGTGGAGAGCCATCCTCCCTCGATCCCCGACGCGGACCACAAGAGACAAGAGGTGACCAGTGTCGATTGCACCTGCTGATTCACATTCTGTGGAAGCCAGCGACGTGCCGACCGGGAACGGAGTCATGGATGATGCTCCGGTCAAACGCCGACGACGAAAGAGCACAAGCCATCTGAAGGAAGTGCCTCCCTCCTTGGCGGTGCGCGAGCAGATCAAAGCGGCAGCCGAGAAGTTCGCTGAAACGCTCGACCGCGGCCGCAACTTTATGAAGCCGCAGCTTGAGGAATGGTCGCGGCAGTTGCTGGGCGAGCTGAACCTGCCGGAAAAATACGTCGGCTTCGCAGCCGTTCTGATCGGCAACTTCTTCTGGAAGCGGCAGTTCCTGGCGATCCCGTTTGAGAAACGGCTACTGCTGTTGCCACACTGCCTGAAACATGCCGAGGGCTGTCCGGCTGACTACGACGAATTCGGCCTCGACTGCGAAACCTGCGGAGCCTGCTCGATCGCCGACTATAAAGTGACGGCCGAGAAGCTGGGCTACAAAGTCCTCGTGGCGGAAGGTTCGCCGATCGTTCTGAAGATTATCGTCAGTGGCTACATCGACGGCATCCTTGGCGTTGCGTGTCTCAACGTGCTCGAGAAAGCAATCGACAAAGTTCTGATTGCGGGCGTTCCGTCGTACGCGATTCCACTGCATTCGGGCGACTGCAAAAACACGACGCTCGACCAGAGCTGGGTCTTCGAGGTGCTCGACAAATACGAGCCTCTGACCGAAAAAGAAACGCCAAGCTACCTCCCGCTGATCCGCGCGTCGAACTTCCTTTTTGAGAAAGACTTCGACCGGCTCCTTCCGCGAGTTCGGACGAAGGCCCCGAAGAAGGCCGAGTCGCCAATCGCGTTCACCGAGAAGGTCGCGTACGACTGGCTGCAGCATGGCGGAAAACGGTTCCGTCCGTTCATCACGCTGGCCGCCTATGACGCGATGACCGGCGGCGAAATGCAAAAAATCGACCTTGAGAAAGTCGACCAGTTGCCCGTGCCCGATTCGGTCTGCCGAGTCGCAATGTCGATCGAGGCGTTTCACAAAGCGTCACTCGTTCACGACGACATCGAGGATGACGACCTGTACCGCTACGGTCGCGAGACACTCCACAGGACGCACGGCCTCGGAACGGCGATCAATGTCGGAGATCACCTGATTGGCCTCGGCTACCAGCTTCTGAATTCGTGTCGGGCAGACTTCGACGCGGAAACCGCGTGCGACGTTTCCGAACGGATGGCTCAGGCTCATATTAAGCTGTGCGACGGGCAGGGAGCGGAAATGGCGTGGGAAACCTGCCCGACGCTCGACCTGACACCACTCGACGCGCTGCAGATTTACGCATTGAAAACGTCGCCGGCTTTCGAAGCCGCTCTGTATTCCGGTCTACGAATGGCCGGCCCGCTGGGCGACTACGAGGAAATGGTGCCGAAGTTCAGCCGCCACCTGGGCGTCGGCTTCCAGGTGCTCAACGACCTGAAAGACTGGCGAGGCGACAGCAACAACAAACTGCTCGCCGGCCAGGATGCTCAGGCGCTTCGGCCGACAGTCATGTTGGCTCTGGCGATCGAAGCCGCATCCGAAGAACAGCGGAAAGAGCTGCAGGGAATCCTAGACCTCTCCCCGACCGACGAATTCCGAGCCCCCCGGCTCCGCCGCCTCTACGAGCAGCTGGGAGTCTTCGAAAAGGCCGAGGCCCTGGTCGACAAATCCAGAGCCCGCGCCGAGGCACTCGCCGATAATGTGGAGAACGACCAACTGCGACAGCTGCTCTACTTTCTGGTGGACACCGTGCTGGCTCCAGAAGAGGACGCTGCTCCCGAGCAGAACGTTGACGTCCTCGTCGAATTGCCGGTTGCGGAAACAGCAGCAGCTGAGTGAAAAATTAAAGAGTCTCACCACGGGGCCTGCCCTTTTGGGCGGGCCTTTTTTATTTTGTTCGCATTGAACTTCACTTGGTGGCCGCTTTGCAGCCTGAAGGCTGAACTCAAACGGGAGCGATCTTTGGACCCCTATCTGGCGGAATTCATCGGTACGGCAATTCTCCTTCTGCTCGGGACGGGAGTCGTGGCAAACGTCCTGCTCAAGCAGACCAAGGGGCACGATTCAGGCCTGATCATCATCACGGCCGGCTGGGGCTTTGCGGTCTTTGCCGCGGTGGCGTGCGTCGGTGACATCAGCGGTGCTCACCTCAATCCGGCCGTGACGATCGGCCTGGCAGTTGCCGGTGAGTTTGAATGGAGTCGCGTGGCCGGCTACATAATCGGTCAGTTTGCCGGAGCGATGGCCGGCGCAACGATTGCGTACGTCTTTTACGCTCCTCACTACGCTGTGACCGAGGACGCGGACGCCAAGCTGGCGACATTCTGCAACGCTCCCGCAATTCGCAATCTGCCTCACAACACTTTCTGCGAAGCGATCGCCACGTTTCCTCTCGTGTATGCTGTTCTCATGATGACTGAACCGACTGTTGAGGGGCTTGCCGGAAACAGTGTGGCATCACCAGTCGGCTTGGGATCTATCGGAGCCGTCCGGGTCGGGCTGATCGTCTTCGTCATCGGATTGGCTCTGGGAGGCACGACAGGCTATGCCATCAACCCGGCCCGGGACCTCGGGCCGAGGATCGTTCATTTTCTTGTGCCAATTCCTGGCAAACGAGACAGCGACTGGTCGTACTCCTGGGTACCGGTCGTCGGCCCGGTTCTCGGCGGAGTCCTCGCCGCAGGGCTGTATCTGGCTCACAGCACGTGAGGCTTGTGCAGCCTACCAGTCTCGCCTGCGGCTCGACGTTGAACGACACAAGAACCGAACCAGAAACAAACTGAATTTCCGATGCCGATTCCCGACTCCAACCCAATCGTCAATATTCCCATGGTCACCCCGTTCAGGGCGAATGACGAAGTCGACCACGATGCCGTTTCGAGCAACGTCGAGCGCTGGCTGAAAACGCCTGCCAGCGGATTCCTTGTGGGCTCGCAGTCCGGTGAGGAATGGTCGTTGAGTGAAGACGAGAAGCTCGCAATTGTGAAAACGGTTTCGCAGACGCTGAATGGCGAAAGATACGTGATGGGCGGCATCGATTGCCCTTCTGTGACTGAGACGCTGCGACGGGCCGAGGCATTCGCCGAAGCTGGTGCCGAACTTCTTCGAATCCGACTGCCGCGTGTCGAGTCCGAAGTTGAACCGTATTTTGAGCAGGTGCTGCCTCGCAGTCCGGTGCCGGTTCTGATCATGCACCAGACGGCTCCACAAAGCTTCGGCCTCGCTCCGCCCCCAGGCGCCTCCCCCGAAGCCATGGGCAGAATCGCGAGCCTCGACAACGTGTTCGGCTACGTGACCGACCACGATGTCCGCTGGGAAGTCCGCGCCAGGTGGGAAGTGCCGCAGGATCGTCGTTTCTGGATCTGCAACGGCAGCATCATCCTACACGGCACCCTGATCGGCTGTAACGGGACAACGACTGCCTTCTCCAACATCTGGCCCAAGGCCCTGAAGCAGCTTCTTGAACTGGGCATGGCGGGCCGCTACGAGGAGGCGAAACCACTGCAGACTCACATCCAGAAAATCGACGCGATCATGCTGCCGTACCTGGCATCGGGAATCAAAGCCTGCCTGAAACTGATAGGCTTTGACGGGATGCTGTGTCGCAACCCGACGAAGCCAATGCCATCGGATGAGATCGCGCGGCTGGAAATAGCGATGCGCGAGGCCGGGCTGCTGACGTAGTTTCATCGACGAAAAGCCATGCCCAGCGCCGAACTCATTGCGTCTTCCAGAACGAAGGCACAAAGAGAACCAGAATTGCAAACAGTTCCAGCCGTCCCAACAGCATCAGCAACGAGAGCAGCAGTTTGCTTTGCGGAGCGAACTGAGCGTAGTTCATTGTCGGCCCGACTGCTCCCACTCCAGGACCGATGTTGTTGAGCGTCGCCGCCACCGCACTCGCTGAGTCCAGGAGTTGAGTTCGGCTTCCGCCTTCCTGCTCCGCCCAAGCATCCCCCGGCTCGATCGCTGCGAGCAGCAGCCAACTGGCCACGAAAATCACCAGCATCAGGCAGAAGTAGATGCAGACTTCGTGACGCAGCGACTTGTCGAGGTTCACGCCGGCAACCCGCAGCGGCCGCACAACGTTTGGGCGGAATGCTGTCTCGACTTCCTGTTTCAGGATTCTCGAAAAGAGCAGGAAGCGGGCGACCTTGATGCCTCCGCCCGTGGATCCCGCGCAGCCTCCGACGAACATCAGTCCGACGAGAAGTGCTCTTGAGAAATCGCTCCACTGGTCAAAGTCCGCCGTACCGAAGCCAGTCGTCGTTGTGATCGAAACAGCCGAAAAGGCGGCATGCCGAATCGTCTCGGCAAAGGTGTCGTAGTGAGAATTCTTGATGAGGCTTGCGGTCAACAGCGCAGTCGCCAGCAGGAGAATCGTCAGGTAAAGCCGGTATTCGGGGTCCTTGTAGAGCGATTGGAATCGGGCCAGCAGCAGCTTGCGATTTCCGCTGGTTGAGCGGCCTGCGGTCAGCATCAGGTAATAAAGAGTGAAGTTGGTCCCGGCAAAGACCATAAACACCAGAATGGTCCACTCGATGACCGCACTGTTGTAGTGTCCCAGACTCGCGTTCCAGGTGCTGAAACCACCAGTCGCCATGGTGCCAAACGTGTGGCACAGTGCGTCGTAACTCGTCATGCCCTCAAGCATCAGGATAAGCGTGAGCATCGCACCCAGGCCAACATAGATCAACCACATCGCAACAGCCGTTTCGCGGATGCGAGGCCGGACGGTTTCAGAAATTGGCCCTGGTACCTCTCGCCTCATCAAGGCTTTTCCGCTTGCGCCGAGTTGCCCCAGAATCGCCACGAAAAGTACGATGATGCCCATTCCACCGAGCCAGTGAGTAAAGCTCCGCCAGAAAAGGATGCAACGTGGCACAAGTTTCGGCGGAGCCATCTCGTCGACATCCGGCCCCGGAGCTTCCAGGTCGGTAAGAACGGAGGCTCCGGTCGTTGTGAAACCGGAGATTGACTCAAAAACGCAATCGGCAACCGTCATCCGAATGACGCTCTCGCCGTCGTGCCGCTGAGTTCCCGACAGGAGAAACGGCAGAGCTCCCAGCAGTCCGGCCAGCAGCCACCCGAGGCCGACGACCGCCAGGGCCTCCTTCCTCAGGATTGCACTCTGATCTCGCCGGCCGAACAGAAACATCGTTCCGCCCAGGCCGAGGCTGATGATGATCGCCTGGACCAAGCCCCAGAAACCGTCCGCTTCAAATTCCGACGTCTGGCCGCAGAACGGAAATGCCCACGGCAAACTGAACAGCATCGACGCCCCAACCAGCATTCCCAACAGGCCCAGCATCCGGCACAGCAGCATCCAGTTCATGTGCCGCTCTCCTGCGGGAGGAGAGCGGCAAGGATCGTGAGATAGCACTTCCGATCAGTCGGCGGCGGCCAAGCGGAAGAACACTCCGCGGAATCAGCGTCCATAAGTCAGGCACAATTCAGGAAAGGATCCGGAGAAGTCACTTTCGCTCCGGCGGCGAGGCTGATTGAATGCGGCCTCACCCGGCAGAAAGAATACCGCCCGCCGGAAGGTTTCTTCCAGCCCGCTCTGTCTCGTCGTTCTCGCGTCAAGGTGAGGGCCGGGAAGGAGCGGCTTGATCGGCCGTCCGTTTCGAACCGTTTGAAATTCTCACAATGCTTCCATCCAATTCTCAATCACCGCGCACTGATGAATGGCGGGACGCCGTTCGGCAAAAACAGTTTCTCGATGTCATTTCTCGAGACGAAGCGGACGAGCGATTTCGAGAGCACCTCGACCTGACACGAATGAGCGAAGTAGACGTTTCGCTCGGCAAGGCACTTGGTCGGATTCTGGCAGTGGACATCATCTCGCCGATCGATGTTCCCGCGTTTGACCGATCCAACGTCGACGGGTTCGCGATTCAGTCAGCGGACGTTGCCGGTGCTCAGGAAGAGGCGCCGAAGACACTCTCCGTTAACAACGAGGTCCTCTCCCCTGGAACCGCTCCAGCGGAGACCGTTGAGTGCGGCACGGCAACTCCGATCGCGACGGGAGGCATGGTGCCGCGCGGAGCAGACGCGATCGTCATGATCGAGCACACCGAGCCAGTCGACGGGGACGATTCGACTCCCAAAACTCAGCTGCGCGTTTTCCGGTCCACCTCGCCGGGACACGCCATCACGGTGGCCGGAACCGACATTGCGCGCGGCGAGACGATTCTGCGGGCCGGCGATGTCCTGACGTCGAGAGAAATTGGCGTGCTGGCTGCACTTGGACTCACGACGGTTTCCGTCAGGAAGCTGCCCCGCGTCGCGGTGATCTCAACGGGAAACGAAATCGTACCACCTGGCGAGGAGCTGCCGCTGGGGTCCGTTTACGATTCCAATGCCTCAATCCTGACTGCAGCGCTGACGGAACTCGGTTGCGAGTCTGTACCCCTCGGAACAGTTCGCGATGACGTCGATCAGCTGAGATCGATCGTCCAGGGAGCACTCAGCAGCGAGTTAAACTGCGATGCCGTTATCCTGTCCGGCGGAACTTCGAAGGGAGCTGGCGACCTTTCCTACGTTGTCGTCAGCGAGCTGGCCAACCCCGGCATTGTCGCTCACGGAGTCGCCTTGAAGCCCGGCAAGCCAATCTGCCTGGCTGTCACGGGCGGAAAACCGATCGTTGTGCTTCCTGGTTTTCCGACTTCAGCGATCTTCACCTTTAACGAATTCGTCGCACCCGTCCTACGCGAACTGGCCGGACTGCCACCGAAGACTCGACAGACAATCGAAGCGTCGT
>JACLAC010026344.1_pt1 | contig 15693 bp, 15 predicted proteins | sample 8027881 | NCBI WGS metagenome assembly JACLAC01 (sample SAMN15725517, study PRJNA655200) | protist metagenome | isolation source: fluorescence activated cell sorting (FACS) single amplified genomes of... | place: Spain: Blaines Bay Microbial Observatory, Mediterranean Sea | collected 2016-01-19
TGTGACATCCAACACTAAAGGTTGTCTCATCGTCTATAAATAAATAAATAATTTATAGAGAACTAAATATGAAACTAGCTTACCATCGAAGAACCATAAAACTATCAAGTGGGCTGTATTCAGTTATTTGGCATTTATGGCGTAGGGGGAAAACTGGCCCCCAAATAGGTCAATAGATGTATAATTTTATGGTACGCTACCTCAACTTTATCTTTAAGTTTATGTTAATAGTATTGACTATTAGGAGGAGGGTAGCTCAATGGTAGAGTAACGGTCTCCAAAGCCGTCGGTTCAGGGTTCGAATCCCTGTCCTCCTGATTAAATACCTTCCAAGAGAAATATATCTCCGGTTTTAATCAGAAACTTCAAACGAAGATAATCTTATGTATAAAGAAAATCCCTTATCAACATAGCGCAGCAAAATTCACTAGAGGTTAATAAAGTAATAACTTAATAAGGTTAAATACACTTATTATTACTCGTCTCCTAACTCCTCAAGTTTAGTAGAGATCCACTCTACATAATCGTCTAATGGAACAGCTTCTACACAAATAGGCATGAAACCGTGGTTTACTCCACAAATTTCACTACATTGACCAAAGAATACTCCATCACGCTTAATAAACATAGAAGTTTGATTTAAACGTCCAGGACATCCATCAAGTTTAATACCTAATGAAGGAATTCCCCAGCAGTGTAAAACATCTGCTGCAGTAACAATAACACGGATATGAGTCTGTGTTGGTAATACTACACGATTATCTACATCTAATAATCTTAAAGCTCCTTGCTCTAAGTCATCACTAGGTGTCATATAAGAATCGAAATTAATAGTTTCTCCATCCTCTGAAGCGTAGTCAGAAAATTCATAACTCCAATACCATTGGTGACCAACAGCCTTTAAAGTTACAGCAGGTTCAATAATTTCGTCCACTGAGTATAGCAGTGTAAATGAAGGCACAGCAATCACTAATAAAATAAGTGCAGGTGTAATTGTCCATACAATTTCTAAAATTGTACCATGTACAACTCTATCTGCCTTTGGATGTACTTCCTTTCTAAATAATTGAACACAGCGTACCATTAAATATGCTACAAATACACCAATAAAAATAATGATAGCCATAATTTCATGGTGTAGAGTAACAATACCCTCCATAATAGGTGTAGCCGGGTCTTGGAATCCTAATTGCCAAGGTACTGCTGACTCACAATACGCAAAGCCTTTATCATACATAATATTCTCAACTAATGAATTAAAGAACCCATTTGTAAACAAAAGGTTAATTAAAATATTAATCGGAATATCCGTTGCAAAATCTCAAGAGAAGGGATGTCTACTCCCACTCCAACGACCCGATTTTCCAAGCATAAATAAACCCAATAACAAGTTCAAATATGAAATCAAACATACTCCAGAATCCAAGATTAGTTAGATTACTTAAAGTAGTCGCCCATGGAAAAAGGAATGTCGCTTCTAAATCAAATAGAATAAACAAGATTGCAACTAAATAGAATCGAATGTCAAAGGTGTTTCTGGCATCGTCAAACGGTTCGAAACCACACTCATAAGGTGAAAGCTTTTCAGGATCACCCGCATTAATAGCAAGTGCGTATGACAATCCAAAAATAATTAACGCTAACGCGAAAGCGAAAACAATGTAAACAAAAATAGGTGCATACTCTAGATATAAAACTGCTTGCATTTTTGATATATTAGTTATTTGGAGGGTGTTTTCGGGGAAAACACCTAAAAAAGCCTCAGATAAATTTTTTATAATTAAAATGTGAATAAAATTAAAAACGCCATCATAAGAGCGAATAGCGCCATCGCCTCTGTTAAAGCGAATCCTAAAATTGTCAGACGGAATAGTCTTTGCTCTAGTGAAGGGTTACGAGAAACTCCTACTACTAATGCTCCGAAAACTGTTCCAATACCTGCTCCTGCACCTCCAACAGCAATTGTTGCGGCTCCTGCTCCAATTAATTTTCCTGCTTGTAAAATCATATTACGAAAAAAATGGGTGTACTGAGATTCGAACTCAGGACCAACTGGTTAAAAGCCAGGCGCTCTACCGCTGAGCTATACACCCTGCAAATATAAAATTTTATACCTGCTTAAGAATTTAAGATAAAATCTTTACCTGGCTATTAACTTTTTTTTGTTAGTGTTTGTGTTGTAGCTGCAATACTTCCTAAACCTTTAACATAAGATACATTAGATCCTGTTAAATGTAAAGCATTAACCTCCTGAGTCATTGACTTAACCCAGTCTGAAGCAGATACTGAAGTTTTTGTAATTAAAGTACGTGATGACTCGAATGAATTACTTAATAGCTTTTCAAATGATGTAAATACAGAAACTTCTTCGTCTCCTAAAGCACCTTGAGAACTACCTCCAGAAGATAACTTTTTTAGACGAACATTAATTGAACGACTAATTGCTGGTAATGCGTGTGTTACCATAATAGCAAAGAAAACTGTAAAAAAGAATAATGTCCATGTTACCTGTGATAAATATGTAAATGTATCCAATTGTGGCATATATTTATATATATATAATACCCCTTACGGGATTCGAACCCGTGTCGTCGCCTCGAAAAGGCAATGTCCTAACCACTAGACGAAAGGGGCGTTCGGGATGTTTGCCATTAAAGAAGATAGCCATCCCCGGAATTTATAGTATAGTAAGTTAAAAACTAGCCTCCCGTATTATAAAATAATACTATCTTCACTTCACATTAATTTATTCCATACTCATATCATATTTCATAAATTGCGGATAGGGAGAATCGAACTCCCATATTTTGGTTGGAAGCCAAATGGTTTACCATTAACGTATATCCGCGATAGTCCCTTGCGGGACTAAAAAGTGAATAATTACAGGTAAACTTTACTGTAAAAACAGGTTAATTACCTGTTTTACTTTCGCCACCAGATGACGGATTATTGATGCTGTCCCAAAAAGCACCAAGCGCACCACCGTCTAAAGAATCATGGATAGAATTGCAACCATACATAAACATAGATCCAGTAAGCCCTAGTAGAGCCAACCTACGACCCGTCAAGTCATGCCTTCCCATGAGAAGTCGTTGACCCCCCCTTGCGGCATCAAAGGAATTTTGGTTAGATGTCCCCACCAGTGCCTGCCGGTTCGTCGCTATTTCATGAGCTAGTCGATGTCGCTGAGCTTCAAGGTCTATAGCCATTTGTTCTGCAGCATAATCCGCAGCATTCTGCGCTTGTTGGACCTCTATATCTCGCATGAGTTGATCAGACGCCTGACGACTTCGTTGATCCTCTAAGGCTAATACCCTTCTATTCTCCCTATCATTAAGAAGACTTGTCAAGATCTCATTATTTGATAGGGACCCAGACCCAACCTGGGAGTTAACACTACCGCTAGAAGAATTACCCTCGCCTGCCAATAACCTTTGCAAGAGCTCGTCTACTTTCAGAGCTCTAACTTCAGGATTATTAAGCATCACTTCTAAAACTTCTTCGGCGGTTAGAAGTCTTCCTTCAGGATTACTAGTAGGAGTAATGGAATTTTCTGGGTTGACCCCAACAAATTCCCCGAAATTGTAAGTTCTAAGAGGTATTCTTTCTAACAGGTCGCGAATACCTGGGTTTAGATCATTCCCAAGTGCTAGCCTTACCTCTTCACTGAGTCTGCTGTTAGGGTTTTCCCCTAATCCCCCATCCTCTATGGGAAATGTGTTTGCAGAAGATGTGTGAAAAGAACGACCTTGAGTATTGCTACTTGGTCTTTCTTTTTTTACACGAGCCTTAGACTCTGCTATTTTGAGGTCAGCCTTGATACTTTCAAGGATAACCCCATCTGTCTTTCCCTCAAGTGGTTTCATCACTTTAGTATAAATTTTTAACCTCTCCTGCGGAGGAATAGATGGATCCGTGACATATTCTATAAATAGAATATCGTCATACAGCGATTTTAAGGCAAGATATTGACCTCGGGTGATCGCCTCAAAATAATAATCTGCCTCGAATGTACCACCACCTAACATTAGAGGTACCTTGTTCTGCCAGTAGCGGTACTTCAAGTTGGCTAGAAAGTAATCCAAGGGTAACTTTGTATTAAAATCAGCTATTCTTGTTGCATTCGGCATCACTTTCAACGTAAAATTCTCCACATAAAGTTTCGAATAAATCACTGAAAGGAACAAAAATAACAATATTTTTTCATTCGTTACTAAATATGCCATAAATACCATAAATAATGGTATAAATACCATTAACCTCATTGCCTGGGTTCTATATATCCTGCACCTAATAACGTGTAGCCGCAAAATAAAGCGAATATAGAACTGATAATCGGTACAATATAAAAAGTGTAGAACACTAATCCAATTGTTAATCCGTTCTGAACAAGTCAGAAGGGTCACTGGAATTAGAGCTGTAACCATAGCTAATACTATGGATAACACCTGTATAAGTACTTGAAGAACAAGAGATTCACTGTCTACCATTAAAGTCTCGTAAATAGGTTTAATGATAGTCAATCTACATACAAGCCAAACCAATGTCCAGTGTAGCAGAAAGAACCCCTGGTTATAGTATCTTTCGAAGTTAGGTATTCTAAAAAGATACTTTTCAACGATATTCCTAAACATGTTTCCTATTTTAGATATAATATCTATAATAAGATGGCGTGAAAGGAATAAAATCACGCCTAGTATTAAACTCATTAAAAAAAATGAGCCAATATAAACAAAAGTACTGTCTTGGATTCCTCCAACAGTAATTGTTGAGACTTCTATCCCCTGTGTCGTACTTCTAATTGTATCTAATCTCATAGTTTTTTATAGTGTAATAGACGCGCGATGAGAGAATTATTTCTGAGCCTGAGGACTCTTCACAATTATGCGCGATAGAAGTAATATAGATAAAAAGTATTGAGCTTTATTATCCACCTAGAGTAATAAATTACTCCTAATATTTTAATTTAAATAATTTTTCCAGTGAAGTTCACCTGTAAAAATAGATGAGTGTTCACTATTCAATAACTCAGTACACTTAGCCATTGTTGAAGAAGATTTAGTAATGTTACATGTTACATAAAAGTTATTTACATTTGTTGGATGAATAATATCTGAAGAAATAACAGAATTATTTACATTCCTAAAATATAAATCTTCTTTTCCTAAACGAATGGATGGTGATCCTGAAATTCTATTTAATAATTGTGCAGAAGGCACTTTATTAACAAGATTACTAAATAATTCTTCTTTTGGTGAAATAAATGATGATTCAGTTTGTTCACCACTAGTAAAATCATTTAAAGCATCCACAATAAACCAATCTTCTCTAGCATAACCTGGTGGAGTTATAGCACGGCGAGTTGTTTGCGGACGTCCTTCTGTATTAAAAAATAAAGCATCTTTTTCTGTGTAAGCTGCACCTGGAAGTACAACATCTACGCATGAAAGATCTTCACTTCCGTGATGACCTTGATATACAATAAATGCATCAGGGCACTTTTCAATATAAGTTGAAAGATTATCTACACCAATACAGTATAAAAATGAAGTCCAAGGTTTTACACTCCCAAATGAATCCAACCCTAATTGAGCAAAACCATTTTGCGAAGCATTAGGTTGTAAATAATTTAAAGAGGATTCAGTTGAACCTGTTACTTGATTAATATTACGATCAATTTGAGTTAAAATTTCTGTAGCTAAATCTCCAGAATGACTCTCAACTAGTCCTGATCCAATGATAATCAGAGGCTTTTTAGCTTGAGCTAAGTCACTAGTAAACCAGTGTGTCCCATTAGCTAATTCAAATAGTGCATTTAAACCATTACCTGCATCTTCTGCTTTAAAAGTATAAGAACGACGACTTCCTTGATAAGAAATATTTGCTATTTTACAATTTCCTTGTAAAGTACGCTTACGGATACGTGCATTAATAATAGGTGCTTCTTTACGTAAATCACAACCAACAACTAAAATTACATCAGCATCATCAATTCCTCTAATAGGCGTGTTTAATTTAAATCTCTCTAAAAGTCTGAACATACGTTACCTTTTCCAAATTCTGATGAAATACTGAATGAACCTTTTGATTGAAAGAACTCTTTCAGAGCAAAAGCTGTTTCCATATCAACCGATCCTCCTAATACTCCACTCATACTTTGTGAATCAACAGTTTTTAGTTTCTTTGAAATATAAGTAAAAGCTTCTAACCAATCCACAGGTACTAGATTACCATCTTTACGTACCATTGGTTGTGTTAAACGTTGACGCTTTAACCCATCGTAAGAAAAACGTGTTTTATCAGAAATCCACTCTTCATTAATATCCTCATTTAAACGAGGAATAATACGCATAATTTCTGTACCACGAGCATCAATACGAATATTACTTCCTACTGAATCAAGGGTATCAATACTTTCTGTATTTCTTAATTCCCATGGACGAGATGTAAAGGCATAAGGTTTTGATGTTAATGCTCCAACAGGGCATAAATCAATGACATTACCTGAAAGCTCAGATTTAAACATTTTTTCTACATATGTACCAATCTCCGTGTCAATTCCTCGAGCTGTAGTCCCTAGAACTTCAACTCCAGCTACTTCTGTAGCAAAACGAACACATCTTGTACAATGAATACATCTAGTCATAATTGTTTTAATTAATGGACCTAAGTTTTTATCCTCTACACCACGCTTTCTTTCCATAAAACGACTTCGATCGCTACCATAAATCATAGCTTGATCTTGTAAATCGCATTCTCCACCCTGATCACAAATAGGACAATCTAAAGGGTGATTTAATAAAAGAAACTCAAGTACTCCCTCACGTGCTTTTTTAACTAAAGGTGTGTTAGTAAATACTTTCATTCCTGGCATTACAGGGATAGCACAAGATGCTTGTGGTTTTGGAGATTTTTCAATTTCTACCAAACACATACGGCAATTTCCTGCAATTAATAAGCGCTCATGAAAACAGAAACGTGGAATTTCTAATCCTAAAACTTCACAAGCTTGTAATACTGATGATCCCTCTGTAACTTGTACATCGATACCATCAATAGTTAAGTTTATTTTATTTACAGACATAATAAATAAATAAAATAAATCTAATTTAAAGTTAAACTAAAAATTAATAAAAGTTAAATTTTTAATTAGCATTTTCCATATTTAATTAATTAAATAAACTGCATGATCTGCATCACGAGATACTTGTTGAAAAATATGTTGACGACGAACAGTAGTACGAATTTGCATCGTTAATACAATCGCTCCAATCATCGCTACAAGAAGAATAATACCAGCCATTAAAAATGCTAGAGCATAATAAGAATATAATACTTGACCTAAACTACTCATATTAGAGACTGAATCAATTCCTCCTGACCATTGAATATAATCACTTGGGTTGCCGTTTGAAGAAAGTAATGGAACAAAATCATTATCCACAATTAAAATAACTTCAAGAAAGAAAATAATACCAATAAATCCACCTACAGGTAAATACTGATAAACTTCTTCTACAACCTCTGAGATTTTAATATTCAACATCATCACTACGAAAAGAAATAGTACAGCAATAGCACCCACATAAACAACAATAAAAATCATTGCCATAAATTCTGCTTCTAATAAGATTAATAATCCTGAAGAACTACAGAAAGATAAAATTAGAAATAATACAGAATGTACTGGGTTACGTGCACTAATTACCATGATCGCAGATAATAATGTTACTGCCCCAAATAAATAAAATAATAGTGATTCTACCATTAATATATATGATGGAGATATCCGGACTCGAACCGGAAACTTCTTGCATGCAAAGCAAGCTGTCTACCAATTGACATATACCCCCGTAAGAATTTTAAAGGAAAAGTATCCTTCATAAAATTCATTAAAACTTATAATTGGATTTGACATAGTAAATTTTGCACAGATACATGCATAGGATCTAACCAAATTTCTGGATAAACTCCCATAACAAGTGTTAAAATTACTAAAGGTAAAAACGTAGCAAATTCACGTCGATTCATATCCCCGAATTGGTTGATATATTGAATTTTGATATTACCATAAGCTACTCGATTAAATAACCATAGTGAATAACATCCTCCTAAAACCATACCTGTGGCTGCTAAGAAACATACTGTAGTATTAGCTTGAAAAGATCCTGCTAAAATTAAGAACTCACCTACAAAACTACTTGTTCCAGGTAAAGCAATATTTGCCATAGTAAAGAAAAGGAAAATCATAATATATAAAGGCATTGTATGAGCTAACCCACCGTAATATTTAATTAAACGTGTATGATGACGATCATAAATTACTCCAATACAAAGGAATAAAGCACCAGAAACTAATCCGTGACTTAATTGTTGAAGGATAGCACCTTCAATTCCTTGGCTATTAAGAGTAAATAACCCTACCATAACTAAATTCATATGAGCAACAGATGAATACGCAATAATACGTTTTAAATCAGTTTGGCGAATCGCTGTTAATGAAGTATAAACAATTGCGATACAAGCAAATGTATAAACTAGAGGAGTAAAATAATTAGTAGCATATGGGAATAAAGGCATTGAAAAACGTAAGAAACCATATGTACCTAATTTTAATAAAATACCTGCTAGAATAACAGAACCAGCTGTTGGAGCTTCCACGTGAGCTTCTGGTAACCAAATATGAACTGGTACCATAGGAACTTTTGATGCGAATGAAGCAAAGAAAGCTAACCATAAGAATTTTTGAACATCTTCATCGAATTCGGTTGTCAATAAGATTTGGTAATCTGTAGTACCTGCATGAAAATAGATCCATAAAATTGCAAGTAACATAAGAACAGAACCTAATAAAGTATATAAGAAGAACATATAAGCTGCTCGTATTTTACGTTCACGAGATCCGTAAACACCAATAATAATAAACATTGGAATTAGAACTGCCTCGAAGAATACATAAAATAGAATCAGATCTAACAAGCAGAATACAGCGATAACAAAAGACTCTAAAAGTAAAAATGCAATCATGTATTCCTTAATATTTGTTTTAATGGCTTCCCAACTAGCTAAAATACAAATTGGAATAAGTAAAGTAGTCAGGATCACAAAGAATAACGAAATTCCATCAATTCCTAAATAGAAATTAATATTAGATAACCCGATCCATTCATAACATTCAACAAATTGGAACTTAGCAGTTGAATTGTCAAAAGCAGCCCACAAATATAGAGAGATAATAAAAACAACTAGTGAAGTATATAAAGCACTAGTTTTAATAATACTAGTATACCTTGATGGTACGAAAAGTAAAATAAATGCCACAACTAATGGCAAGCAAATTAAAGTAGATAATACTGAGTGATACATTGAATTTTAATATAAAATTACTCTAAAGAGAAACATTTAACTCTTTAGAATACTCCAAAATAAGGTGTTCGTTTTCATTAAGGGTATACTAAGGCAAGGTGCAAAAAGCACCTAAATTACCTCTTAAATAGACCTCAATTTTAACTCTTATTTTAGAAAAACTAAACTAACTTAGTGAAGATTAATAGCTTCATTTAGATAGATACATGTTAAAGTAACAAAAACATAAGCTTGAATTACAGCAACACCTGTCTCTAAAAATAGTAATGCAAACACTACTCCCATAGGAATCATATGCAAGATAAACATAATTCCTTGAGCCATCATCATAGTCCATGCAAATCCTAATAAAACTTTTAATAAAATGTGTCCTGCCATCATGTTAGCGAATAATCGAACCGCTAAACTAACAACACGCATTACATTTGAAATAATTTCAATAGGAATTAAAAGAGGATAAAGAGCAAAAGGAGCTCCTCCTGGTAAGAATACTGATAATGTATGGAATCCGTGAGTACGTACCATAATAATAGTTACCCCAATATAAACCATTCCAGAGAATAATAAAGTAACAATTAATTGACTTGTAATTGTATAACTATAAGGAACCATTCCAATTAAATTCACCATTAAAAGGAATGCAAATAATGTGAAAATAAATGGGAAATAACCTTGACCACGTGTACCTACGTTATCGTTTAGTAATCCTGCTACTAATTCATACATAGATTCTAGTACTGATTGCCAACGGTTAGGAATTACTGTTCCATTTCCTGTATAAAACACTAAACGTGCTAATAATACAAAGAAAGTAATGGCCATTAAAGTAATAAGTGATGAGTTTGTAAATGATAAATCTACAGAAGAACTGTAAATATCCAATAGAGGTGTTAATTCAAACTGCTCTAAAGGGTTTTGAGCTGTAAAAGGTAATCGATTCATAATCGAAAAGTTAAGTAATTCCTATACTTACTGATCCCCTAATTTAATATATTTATTTAAGTCTGAGCAAACTAAATTAATTCCTTGGTTACTTCCATTTATTAAATTTTGAACCGGTTTATTAACTAATCCAACAAATGATAAATATAATTCTGTATCCTCTGGAAGTTCACTCCATTTTTTAAGTGTTCCTGGAAAAACAATTTCTGTATGTAATAATGCACAAATAAGTTGCATTTTTGATTGTTTTTCAATAATACCCGTAATTAGTTTTAATAACTTGGGTGAGAATTCTTGTGAACAACTAACTACAGCCATTGATCCATGAAAAGAAAATTCTAAATTTTCATAAGAACTTCCAACCATGTTTTTGACCATACTAGTGTTTTTAATTCTTTTAATATTAAAACCGTTTTCAATAATTTGACATTTAATAACATCCCATTCTTTAACGGTATAATCCGAATACTGGATAAAAAGGACTAAATCCTTTGCTTGACTGTTTGTATTTAATTGTGTTTTAAAAAAATTTTTAGATACCATCTCAATAAGAATTAACGGTCAACCTCTCCAAACACAATATCTTGAGTTCCAATAATTGTAACAACATCAGCAACTAAATGACCTCTTGACATGAAATCAAGTCCTTGTAAATGAGCAAACCCCGGTGCACGAATATGACAACGATAAGGTCGGCTTGTTCCGTTTGAAACTAAAAATACACCGAATTCACCCTTAGGTGCTTCAATAGCTTGATAAGTTTCACCAGCAGGAACTACTACTCCTTCACTAAATAACTTAAAGTGATGAATTAATGATTCCATAGACTGCTTCATAGCACCTCGTGAAGGAGGTGTAATTTTGGCATCGTCTACTTTAACTGTACCTGTTGGCATTTCATTTAAACATTGTAGAATAATACGTAAACTTTGACGCATTTCTTCTACACGTACAAGGTAACGATCAAAACAATCACCATTAGTTCCTACAGGAACATCAAAATCCATACGATCATATACTTCGTAAGGTTGTGTTTTTCGTAAATCCCAAAGAACACCAGAACCACGTAATAACACTCCCGAGAATCCCCAATCCATAGCATCTTTCGCTGAAACAACTCCAATATCAATTAAACGTTGCTTCCAGATACGATTATCAGTTAATAATTCTTCTACCTCATCTAGACGAGTAGAGAACTGCTCGGCAAAAGTGTAAATATCTTCTAACATACCTAATGGTATGTCTTGACTTACACCTCCTGGTCGGAAATATGCTGCGTGCATACGTGCTCCTGAAACTCTTTCATAAAATTCCATTAATTTTTCACGTTCTTCAAAACTCCATAACATAGGAGTAATTGCACCAACGTCCATAGCGTGGCAACCCACAGCTAATAAATGGTTTAATATACGTGTCAATTCACTGAAAAGTACACGAATATATTGAGCACGGATAGGAACATCACAGTTTAATAAATTTTCTACTGCTAAGCAAAATCCATGCTCTTGTGCCATCATAGACACGTAATCTAATCTATCGAAATAAGGTAAAGCTTGAACATATGTTTTATGTTCAATTAATTTTTCAGTACCACGGTGAAGTAACCCAATATGAGGGTCAGCTCTTTCAACAACTTCACCGTTAAGTTCTAAAACTAAACGCAATACCCCATGAGCAGCTGGGTGCTGCGGACCAAAATTCATTGTAAAATTTTTTAATTCTTTTTGTAATTGATTTTTTTGTAAAGCCATTTTAAAAAATAAATTGAAATTTAAAAGTTTGTATTAAAACGGTTAGCAAAAGCTTGTTTATGCATTAAAGTCTGATTTTTAAGAGCCTTTCCTTGGCCCATATCTAAGAAAAATAATTCTTTAGCTAAACGTAAACCCATTGTTTTATCGTTACGTGCACGAGCACCTTCTAAAATCCATTTAGCTGTGATAGCAACACGACGTTTGTTATTTAAAGCCATAGGAATTTGAATAGATCTACGACCACGACGCTTTGTAGTAACTACTGCTAAAGGACCTGATTTAGATAAAACTTCTATAAATAACTCTTTTGGGCTTTTAGCGCTATTTTCACTAAGTAATTTTTTTCTTAAATGAAGAAAAGATTCTTCAAAAATAGCTTCTGCAGTACTTTTGTTACCACCCTTCATCATTATTTTAATAAAAACCTTTTTAAAATAATCATACATCAATTCCTCGTTATTTGATACCATAATTAATAACTAAACTTGTCTTTGAGTGTAAATAACTTTTGTTCCGTATTTAGATCGTCCTTGACGGCGACGCAACAGACCATTACAATCAAATTTACCTCGAATCACCTTATAACGTACACCAGGTAAATCTTTAACACGACCACCTCTTACTAAAACTACTGAATGTTGTTGTAAGTTATGACCTTCACCTGGAATATGTACAATTACTTGTAAACCTCCACGGAAACCTACCTTAGCTACTGGGCGTAAAGCTGAATTAGGTTTTTTAGGGGAAGTTGTATACACCTTACGGCAGATACCTTTACGTTGAGGGCTTCGATTCAATGCAGGTACTTTTGATGAACGTCGTCGAGCACGTCGAGGAGTTCGATCGATTTGGTTAAATGTTGGCATAGTTTATTTAAAAGTAACTTTAATAGTAAGCCGGGTCCTGTTATAACACACATTTATCTATGTTTACATTTACATGTAACGATATTTCTTCCACATATTGGGCGTTTCTAAAATAAATACTTATCTCTAAGCAAAAGCCGTAACTTTTATAACTGTATACTTTCCCTAAGATCTCTCTTTCTGGTCGTTAACCAGCAATGTGATGGAAGACCGGACTTTCCTCAAAATACTAAAATATTTTGCGTGTGTTCATTAAAGTTAATACTCGCTGCCGGACTTGAACCGGCAATCCATTAAGGAATCAGATTTTCATACCATCTACAGTTTTCACTGCCAACTTATGTTGTTTGGGGTCTGGACTTTCTCTCAACCATACTACAAATATAGCTTAGGCCACTCCTGTTAAGTCTCTACACCTTCCTCTATAGAGGCTTGGCTCGGGATTGCCATTTTACAGGTTTCCCCGAATTTAAGAGTGTATGCAACATAATCTTTCGAAAAATGCAGCTCAAAATCATTTATTAAGTCTGACGTGTTTACCAATTTCACCAAGCGAGCCGTATTACTGAATGCACAGTAATAGTGATATTCATGTTTATTTTATATTGTTATTTTTAAATATTTTTCTTATATAAGCTAGCAACAAATAATGTACTAATAGCAAATAGGATCAGAAGACGGATATCAAACACAGTAGAAATAGTTGACCATAAACCAATTAGTGCAATAAAAGCTGTTAATCCAGCTAACATTACAAAAGTATAATGATATACAAATCCTGTCTGAACACCTGTAAATAAGCGCCCGTTTTCCCAAACTGTTTTAGTTATTCCTAAAGGCCCCATAAATTCAAATAATCCACGGTCGACTAATTTATAAGTTGTTTGGTACCCAAATGATAGTACATGTTGAGTAACATACTCATTATAAACTTTATCAAAAAACCACTTACGGTTTAAGAATGTATACATTCCTCTACCAAAAGAAGTCGTTTTCATTTTATATAAATCACTTGCGTGGTTTTTATAAAGAATAAAAGCACTAATAGCACCTAAATTACTTAAAACCACAGGAGTCAATTTAATATAATGAGGAATAAATTCAGCTTCCAACATTGTTAGATTTTGAGGATGAGTAAATAACGCATTTCCCCAAAAATCAGTACCAACACCAATAATCATATCTCTTGTACAATAACCAATAAAGATACTTCCAATAGATAAAATAAATAATGGTAAGGCCATCGCAATAGGAGCATCATGAGCACCTTCCATTACTTTTTTATAGGCATTTGTTTCTGCTAAAAAAGTTAAATAAAGTAATCGCATTGAATAGAATGCTGTGAAAAACGCAGCTAATGTACCTAACCAATGAGCAAAATGACCACTTAGAGTATATTTTGCGTAAGCAATTTCAAGAATAACATCTTTAGAATAGAATCCTGTAAGAAATGGGAATCCCATTAACGCTATTGAACCAATAAAGAACATCGCATAAGTAAAAGGTAAAACTCGTACCAATCCTCCCATACGTCTCATGTCCTGTTCATCAGCTACAGCGTGAATAACAGACCCAGCACTTAAAAATAATAAAGCTTTAAAAAAAGCGTGGTTAGCTAAATGAAATACACCTACATTGTAAGCAGATAATCCACAAGCAAAAACCATATAACCTAACTGACTACAAGTTGAATATGCAATTACACGTTTTAAGTCATTCTGTAATAAACCAGTTGTACCGGCGAAAAAAGCTGTCATAGCTCCCATTACAGTAATCACTACAAGCGCTGTTGGAGCATATTCAATTAAAGGTGAAGAACGAGCTAATAAGAAAACACCAGCCGTCACCATAGTAGCTGCATGAATAAGTGCAGATACCGGAGTTGGTCCCTCCATGGCATCTGGTAACCATGTATGTAATCCTATTTGAGCTGACTTACCAACGGCACCAACAAATAATAGAATACCAATACAAGTTAATGTATCCACTTCAAAATTTAAAAAGACCATTGTGTCACCTACAAAAGCAGGTGCTGCTGCAAATACCACAGCATAATCAATAGATTTAAATTTTAAATAAATAGCAAAAATACCTAAAGCTAACCCGAAGTCTCCTACACGGTTAACTAACATAGCTTTAATTGCTGCTTTGTTCGCCTGAATACGAGCGAACCAAAAATTAATAAGTAGGTATGAACATAAACCTACGCCTTCCCATCCAACAAACATTTGAAGAAAGTTATCGGCCGTAACCAAAATTAACATAAAGAAGGTGAACAATGAAAGATAAGACATAAATCTCGGTAAGTGGGGATCATGACCCATATATTCTGTTGAATATAAGTGTACCAAAGATGATACTGATGTCACAACGACAAGCATAACTACTGTTAAACTGTCAAATAAAAAACCCCAAGAAAAGCTAAACATTTCCGAATCAATCCATGTCATTAGATCAAAATGGCAAGGTTGTCCTAACAAAGCCACTTTATAAAACGCACAGTAAGACATGGCGCAGGTAGCCATGATTGAACCTGTGGTAATATATTTTGATCCTTCTCTTCCAATAAAACGTCCAAAAAGACCTGCCGTAATCGCACTGATCAGTGGTAAAAGAACAATTAATAAATACATAATTACATAATATTACACTTGGTTAAGGTGATTTGAAAGGCACTTAAGCCCTACAAAACCTCCAAGTGCTAACGCTGTAGAAGTCGCAAATGAATGGGACTTTCTAAACGTTATATGAGATTGAACATCCGC
>JACLAC010012787.1_pt1 | contig 15690 bp, 15 predicted proteins | sample 8027881 | NCBI WGS metagenome assembly JACLAC01 (sample SAMN15725517, study PRJNA655200) | protist metagenome | isolation source: fluorescence activated cell sorting (FACS) single amplified genomes of... | place: Spain: Blaines Bay Microbial Observatory, Mediterranean Sea | collected 2016-01-19
TTTTGTATTTTGTTTTTCCATTTTGTATGCGCATTGGGTATATGTGTACATATCGCTTCCCAGCATTTCTCCTCGATCGCCTGTAGTGTGCTATCACCAGTAGCAAATAGTCCGATATTTACAACTTCTTGTTGTTGTTGCTGTGATTTTTGGAGCTCAGATTGTTGCTGAATGAGTCTTTGGTTGAGTTCGGAAAGCTCTTGATTGCTCACATAATATTTTTGCCATGCTGCTCGATTGGATGCATCAATGGCAACAACATACATTCCCCAGCTCGGGATGCTGGTAAGAAGAAATACCAGCATCATGCTTTCATTGATTGGATATCCTTCAAAAGGGATGTTTAGTGCATCTCGAATATCCATTCCCAATGTGCTACCAAGTATGATGATGCCAAGTGCGAGTAAGATATCAATTATCGCACCTTTTCTACCGAGAAGCCCACCAGCAGTAATGACCGATGCCAACAATAAAATTCCTGTTGGACCCGTAATACTTGCTGTCACAATGTATGTGTACAACCCACATGTGAGCAATCCCCCGGCATTAATTGTGGTGGCCAGAATGTAGTATCCTTTGTGCCAAATAAAATAGCCAAATCCAGCACCCCCCATCCCGATGCACAAGAGAGCATATGCATGATAACCCTGCTTGGTCCAGATGGCCATCAGTATGAGAAATAAGCTTACAATAATAACAGTGCCAAAGGATGCATTTGCAACCATTGTGGCACCATGACTTGAGGGGGCTTCTTTTGCGTTCATATGTTCCTTAGAAACAGGGATTTTTTGATATTCTACAAAATTTGTAGGTGTTGTTGCTATATGCGATTGTATTTTCCTTGCAAGTGTTTTCTACTCTTCATATGATCCTTTCTTAAGGGTGATGTTTTCCCTCATATTAAGAAGAAGGAATGCAGTTGGGTCTGAAAACTCGCATGCTTTTATTGCCAAAACAGCAAAGACTTTATAAAGAGTGGAGCAATCTCAAAAAGCTTCAATCTCGAGATTGTACTCATCTCATTCGCTTATATTTGACATGCAACTAGAACAACAAAATATCTCTGAAAAGACAATATTCCAGAAAATAGCTGAAGCACAACGCTTTCAAAACTTTATTACGTTAACAATTATTGTTGCCGGCCTAATCATTGGAATGGAGACCTTCCCATACATGGTCCAGAATTTCCATGCCATTTTTGCGGTCTCTGATGTCGTTATTTTGGGGGTCTTTATTTTGGAGATCTTCATAAAAATCGCAGCGGAAGGTAGAAAACCATGGCGTTATTTTTTTGATCCCTGGAACATTTTTGACTTTTTGATTGTAGCGGTGTGCTTTTTACCGATCGATGCCCAATTTGCCGCAGTATTGCGTTTGGCAAGATTGTTTCGTGTATTAAAGCTGGTTCGCGCATTGCCCAAACTCCAAGTTCTTGTATCTGCATTACTGAAGTCGTTACCGAGTATGGCATATGTAGGATTGCTTTTGGGATTGTTATTTTACATTTACTCTGTAGCAGGAGTCTTCTTATTTGGTGCCAATGACCCCGTTCATTTCGGTACTTTATGGATTGCGATGTTGAGTTTATTTCGTGTTGTAACCGGAGAAGATTGGACAGATGTCATGTACATTCAAATGTATGGCTGCCAAGAGTATCCTTTTCCAGATACCTTATCGAATTATTCTTGTACCTCTCCAGAAGCCTATCCGGTTTTTGGAGCGTTATTTTTTGTGTCTTTTATGTTTTTGGGATCTTTGATTATTCTCAATCTCTTTATTGGTGTCATCATGAGTGGCATGGAAGAAGCGCAAAGAGAAAACAATCTGGAGCAGCGACAATACAACAAAGAGCAAAATAGCGTCACATTGTCAGATGAACTCGGTGCTGTATTGACACAGTTGGATACCCTCAAAACTCGACTGGAAGAATTGCAGATACAAGCAGAAAGAAACGAATAGATCTTGTATGAAAACCCACGATATAGTAGTCTTTTCTATTTTTTTGTACGCATGCCGAGAACAAATAAAGGGGCAGTGATCAAAGAGAAGTATGCTCCAAAGAACTGTTTCCAGCCAGAGGAGATCAATATATAGACGATGTCTAGGCGCAGCATATCTTTCTCTGAAGGCCATACCACAAGGTACATATAGTTGATCAAAAAGATGACAATTGGTGCCAATACGATGTGTGCTCCAATCGGAACAATCCAGCGAAGATGCTTCTTGGCTTTGCTTTGCCAGCGATGTATATACTCGAGAGGGAAGGCAAATATCAGTCCAAATCCGAGAGATAAGAGTGCTGTTTGTAGTGCGCTTTGGTCAAGAGAACATGTAAAAAAAGAATAATCGGAGGATTGCAGTAGCCATTTTTGGTTTGCAAATATAAAAGTAGTAGCTCCAATCCACCCAGAAATGGAAAAAAGTATGCAGATAAAGGGTATTGTTCGTATGTTCATCATCCAATATGTACAGTCGTATCATAGATACAAAAGAGTGTATATGCTAGATCTATCTCTTTTTTTTCTTCGGCGCTCATATATTTATAATATATGAATTGGCAGCCAATTATGATTGCTCTTCTTTGGAGTGTTACGATACACAGATCAGATTTTCTCAAGAAGAGCCGTCTCCAGATTCATATGGAGAGAAGTGGTTTACAATAAATTATGTCGCGACTTGTAACGATTACAAAAAATAGAACAAATTTTATTGTCAAATTATCAATAACAACTTAAACTACTGACACTTTCACACTATAACCATTTTTGGAGTTATTATGCTTTCAATTATCATCTCTGCTTTTCTTTTCCTTGCTTGTGAAGAAAAATCTGATACAGCTGCTGATACAGCTGCTGAAACAACAGAAGAAACAACAGAAGAAGCAGCTGAGTAAATCAGTTCTTCAACACATCTGTGTTTGAAATTAAAAGGCCACAGAAATGTGGCCTTTTATCTTTTTTGACCATCTATCCACACTGCGAAGGGTCGAGATAGTGTGCTGATATCGATATATGGATCGGCATCAAGAACCAAAAATGAAGCACGAAAACCTATATCAATTGCACCGAGATCGGAAAAACCCCAAAATTGTGCTGGTGCCGTTGTTCCTGAGATAATTACTTCTTCAGAACTAAGACCAGCTTGTTGTAGTTTTTGAATCTCAGTAGCAGAGATTCCGGCTTCTTGTACATTTCCGAGATCTGTTCCATATAGTATACGTCCACCCATACTGTGTACTTGCGATAAATTGGAGATAGCTGCAGTACTACCAAATGCATGTAGAGTAGAGATAATTGTTCGCTGGGACCACTTTTCTATGGTTTCTGGAGTGCATACTTCTGTAGGGGTATGTGCAAGGATATTGACACCAAGATCCGCAGCTCGTAAGGCTTGCGCATTGGAAAGAGCATGTCCAACAATCGGTAGATTCAATGTTTTGCTGGTTTGTACTGCTGCAACAATTTGTTCATCACTTAGTGTTGGAGATGAGGTTAGAGGAATTTTAATTAGCTTGCTTCCTTGTGCCACAAGATCATGAATGGTATTTTCAATGCACAAAACATCATTACACTGGATTCCGTAGCCATTGCTTCCCCATGTTTGTGTCGGATATCCGAGAGCAGAAGTCACCATCGGTCCAGAGTGCTTGATCTGTAGGGGAGAGAGATCTTGCTGCAAAAATGATATTGGAGCGGCCAGATCCACAACACCCGCAACGCCATGATTTAAGAGTGCAGTATGAACAGGAAGATAGGCCAAATGGACATGACTATCGATGAAGGCTGGAGAGATCCAATATGTACTATAGTCGAGTATTGAAGTGGCTTGGGTGTCGTGGAGATCTACAATGAAGCCATTCTCAATTGAGAGATTGAGCATAGTTCCTTGGAATTGAATGCGTATTGTCTGACGAGGGTAGGAGTATGGAGGGAATTCAGAGCAGGCACTCAATAGAAACACAAACATAAAAAACCTGTAGGCTAGGGGAGAATGCTACGAACGATTCGCATACCCATCCAAGGAAAACGCCATTCATGCCCATTGATTGATCGCAATGTCATCGGGCTATCGATAGAATGATCATTCCAGCCTCCGCCTCTTGCCATGCGATTGGTGGTCGTAATGGAGATGGTTGGGTCAACAAGATATTGTCTAGAGTATGGGGTGTATCCATCAAAGACCCATTCTGCAACATTTCCACTCATATCGTACAATTGCCATGCATTGGGTTTTCGAAGACGTGGTGGGCGAGGGTATGGTCCATCTTCCTTAAACCAACCAACATGAAAGGCTTCATCATGTCCAGCATAAAGTCGATCATCATTGGCTTTTGCAGCATATTCCCACTCGGCTTCTGTTGGTAGACGATATCCATCACAGTCAAGTGACCATGTTGCATGATCTGTATTGATGTCTGTGTAACATGGAGTAATATTCTCTAGCGCAGACAGAGCGTTACAAAAGAGTAGTGCTTCCGTCCATAAAATATTCGCCACGGGATGCTGTTCGTTTTGTTCTTCACTTGGATCGTTTGCAAATAATTGCCGATACACTTGCTGTGTGATTTCAATGTCAGCCATCCAAAAATCTTGTGTGATTTCCACTCTATGCAGTGGTTGACTGGTTGGCGCTGGTCCTCCCATGAAAAACTCTCCTGCCGGAATATGATTCATATTCATATTGAGAAGAGGGTAAGAGTCCAATAGCAAAGGCTGACAACCGATTAAAAATATCATATGTATTTCTATCTCATAAAGAGAATACAGTTGTAATATTTTTGGATATATTTGTTGATTAGATGGAAACTTCTCCCGGTAATAATATTCCAATATGTGCATCGAGAAAAGGCTTCCACAACGGACATTGTTTTCCCAATGCATAGCCTCTGAGTGCTCGGGAAAAAGCGACGTCAGCAGTTTGTGTCGCGAAAACTTGATGTGCCAGTGTGGCCACATACCATAGTTCTTGTCCGGGTAAATGTCGTTTTTGTTCTTTCCACGAATACGATTCGTTAGTGGTGGGTGATGTCTCTGGAAAAACATCTTCGCGAAATCCGATGTACACAGGAATACCCATTCCTACAGCCATACCTATTTCTGCGATACTGCCATAAGCATCAAAACTATCGAACCATGCAAACACCAGATCGGAGTTTTGGATTTGAGAGATGGTGGCTCCAACAATTGCGTGATGCTGGTTAGGGATGACTTCGAGGCGCTGTTCTCCATTGGATACGGTTCCGCATTCATAAAAGACTTCACCATTGAACATGTCATGCCAACAGCCATGATCACAACTTGGAACAATTGGTCCGGCATAAATATATGCACGTCCTTTGTGGTTGCGCATACCATTGAGAACAGACATGTCTCTTGGGCCCAGACCCAGTGTATTTCGAAAATTGTTGGTTCCCATTTTCCCTGCAAGATAGACGCGAGGGATGGGCGGTATATTCCTCTCGATGGGAGGAGGTATGATATCCATTTTTTCTTCTCCAATGTATATCAATTTATACGAAAGGTCAGATTCATACGGACAGCAAAGAAGAGTGATATGGAGCGATTATTTGAGGCTATAGAATAAGCTTCCAAGAAACACCTTCTTGTGTATCCATAACCACGACGCCTTGTGCCTCAAGCTCAGATCGAATGCGATCCGCTTCTGACCATTCACGCTGCGCTCTGGCCTGCTGTCTTGCTTGGAGCTGATTTTCGATACTGGCGATCGAAAGACCCATTGCCTGTACGCGCTTGGTTTTCACCTCTTCATTAAATTCTTGGGGTGTCGATTCGAGAAGTCCCAGTGCTTCTCCTATTTTAGAGAAGCCTTGTAGGGCTTTTTCTACCAGCGGTGCTCCGCGTTTCTTGGCTTTTTTGTGCGCACAAAAACGGTTGATGGCGCGTGCCAATTCAAAGGTATGAGACAGAGCAATTGCGGTATTAAAGTCTTTGTCTAAGGCTTCATATAATTTGCTTTCATATTGCTGTGCAAGTGTCCACAGATTTTGTGCTTCCTCACCCATGCTTTTTGCCAATTGTTCTGGTTTTTCAGTGCCTTTTAACTGCATTGCATTTTCTTTGGCTTCATACAATCTTGCTAGCATCGAAAGCGCTTCATTTAACGCCGTCCCAGACCAAGGAAGAGCCGAACGATAATGGTTTTGAAGGAGATACAGTCGAATGGCTTCGGCAGGGTATTCCCTTAGCGCATCTCTGATATTGATAACATTGCCAAGGCTTTTTCCCATCTTCTGCCCACCTTTCATGGTCAGCAATCCATTGTGCATCCAAAAATTAGAATATCTTTTTCCAGAACTACATTCTGATTGTGCGACCTCATTTTCATGATGGGGAAAGACGAGATCCAATCCTCCTCCATGGATGTCAATTTGCTCTCCCAAGCATTTTTTGGCCATGGCAGAGCATTCGATGTGCCAGCCAGGACGACCAGGACCGAATGGAGAAGGCCAAGAAGGTTCACCTGGTTTTGATGCTTTCCACAATGCAAAATCGGCTTTGTGCAATTTTCCCAATCCAGCATCTGCAGAACGAAGCTCATCGACCTTTTGTCCAGACAATTGACCATATTCATTAAAGCTTGGTACAGAAAACCAGACCGAACCTTCTTTCGAATATGCATGACCTTTGTTCACCAGGATTTGAATCATATCAAGAATATTTTGAATGGATGTCGAAACACGGGGTTCCTCATCGGGTTCGATTAAGCCCAATTTGCTGGCATCATTGCGAAATGCCTCAATAAATTCCTCAGCTAGCTCCATGGGAGCGATCCCTCTTTGGGCTGCTCGCGTTATGATTTTGTCGTCAACATCGGTAAAATTGCGAACGAAGTGTACTTCCCATTGACGATGACGAAGATAGCGAACAAAGGCATCAAATACGACCATCGCACGACCATGGCCGACATGTGCATGATCATACACTGTCATACCACAGACGTAAAGTCGGATCTTATTGGCTTCGATGGGTTGGAAGTCTTCAAGGTTTCTGGTTCGGGTATTGTAGAGTTGAAAAGGTGCAGGCATAACTATGTTCCTCGTTGTTGGCCTTGTCTTTAATTCAAAAAATCGGTTCTCTCAAGTCAAGAGAACCGAAAAAATGTATCAAAATAGGATTAAGAGATCTACTTTATTGCAAATATCGGCATAATTGAAAACGATTGAGTTGAAACGAACGAAGATCGACAGTGCAAAATAGATGTGTATCAATATCTTTTTTGGCATGCGGATGTTTTTCGAGCAAAGCCAAAACGGTTCCAACATCTCGGCTTTGATTCTCCATAAAGAAGCGTTCTGAAGTCATCTCTACGTTCTGTCTTTCTAGATTCCAGCGTGCACTATTGAGATCTGGCTGTAGGGTTCCAAACAGAAGGGTGCTTGTTGCTCCCGTAATGAGGAGTCTTTTGATTAATTTATATTGTGGTTCTTCCTTCAGTATATTGTGCATGGCGAGAAGAACACCTATTCCTGCGGTTAGGATAAAAACAACGCCAAAAATACGAGCCTGGGTATATCCATATACATCGATGTACAGTTTCATTCGAATGAGTGCAGATATCAAGATGATCTGACTTTGTATAAACAAAAGTCCATATAAATATTTTTGTGTTTTGGAGATGGCTTCTTGGTGAAAGGAACGCAGTGATATGCTCATGAAAATGACCAGTCCAACTACAATCATGAGCTCATAGAAGCCATTGACAGCGTAATCTGAATAGTTTAGGTTGTGTTCATATCGATAGCTCTCTCCACCAAAAAGATATTGGCTTTGCACAAGTAAAAATGAAACAAAAAGCCCATTGACCAGTGAGAGAACAATACTGCTCTCTTGTTGAATCGAAGCGATATTTTTTTGTGGTTCTTCAAAATGGAGATGTTTTCCGAATAGACTTTCTTTTATGAGCAAAAGAGCAGCAAGAAGAGAAAGAAACACCACAATACCATAGAGCAATTCGATAGAGGTTTGACCGGTTAATCCAGCCAGAAAATCTATCGATGCTTTGGCGAAATTGCTATCTGCCATGCTAAAAAGGCCAAAAAAGACAATTAATATTGGAATCGATATGACGGTTCCTTTGATGACGGGACGTGATTTCTCTTCATCAGGCATGTGCAAAAATTGTTTCAGTGAAGCGATTTGCAATCCTTGGTACAAGGTTTTGATGAGTTCTTTGAACAAAGAGAAGGGGTGACTCTGTATCATGGGTAGACCAAATCCCAGTCCGACAAAAAAAATGTTTGAGAGCCACAAGCCCATGGTGTTGAGATTGTTTGCGAGGGTCGATGTTGTCATAATATCCATAAAGGAGAACAGGAACGCCAGACCTCCTGCACACCATGCTTCTTTGCTTAATGGTCGAGATTCCTTTTGACTCCAATGATGTATTGTATACAAGAAGACCCCTTCTCCAATACAAGTTCCAATTCCAGAAAAGGGTGTTTTATAGGTAAAAGCAAAGATAATGATCGTGCTGAGGATCAATTGTCTTGGCGGATATTTTTTTTCAATATGTTCTGCTTCCATGATTCTATCCTGTTCAACGTTGCCTATTTTGGGACAGAGACGAAGAGGAAAGGTTCTGTGTTTTTTGGTAAAAATGCGTATGCGCTTGTAAAGACAGAATTCGTATCTCTGACCACAGAGAAATCTGGATTATTCGGAAAGGATGAGATGTTCTTGCGTGAGTTGTGTCAGAGATGTCAGTATATGATCAGCAATGACCCATTTTGGTGAAGGTCTTTCTGGTACCACAATACATGGCATCCGCGCGGATTTGGCGGCCAACAAACCAAAGAAAGAATCTTCAATGGCAATACATTGTTGTGGTATTGCATTTTGCTGTTGTGCTACCCGAATATAAATACCAGGATGTGGTTTTCCATAGGAGTCTTGTTCGGCAGAGAATATCTCATCAAATTTATCGAATAGACGAGCATGTTTAAGGATGGTATGGATCAATGAAGTAGGCGAGGAGGAAGCAAGGACAACTGGAACGTGTAAAGACCGAGCAATATCGATTGCTTCTTGAGCGCCGGCCAAGAGCTTTCCTTTTTCTTGAAAGAGTGTACCAACGCGAGAAGCAATTTGTGTAGCGACATCTTGGATACTGAATTCCTTCCAAAGGGTTTCTCGGTAGTATTCAGCGACCACTTCATCGATGCGAAGTCCCTTGGTTCGTGCGCAAGTCTGCTCTGAAATCGTTGCGCCAAGTTTTGTTAATATCTCAATCTGAGATTGTACCCAAAAGGGTTCGGTATGAACAAGAAGTCCATCCATATCAAAAATAATTACTTTTGGTTTCATGTTTTCTGGTTGTGTGAGAGGAGGGAAAAAAGCAGAAACTGTGCAGCCCAGTATGTCATGATTATCGCATAGCGAGCACCATCAAAGTCTGCGATAAATCGATTGATGGCAATCATCGAGTCACTAAGAGCAAAAATGATGGCACCGAAGAGAGGAGGATAGACTCGTGTGTTGTGGGCATATACAGAGGCGCTCCATAGCATGGTCGATATTACTAGAACATAGAAGGCTACAGGGACAAACAGTACCCCGAGCCCAGGCATCATCCAAAAAAACAATGATCCGCAATAGATGAGTATGGGGAGAAAAGGCCACCATATGTAGGTTGTGCTGCGCATTAAAAAACATCGAATGTAGAGCAGATGTGCAATCAAAAAGCTTGCCAAACCAGCAGCAAAGGGTAGATGTTCTGGGATCTCCAAAATAATATCCCCGAGTAAAGAGAACAATAGGGCGCCGAGGAAGGTTTTTTCTCGATGATGGTAGAGACACAAGGAAATGATCAGCATTCCAATTGGAATCGGTTTCGTAACCAAACGCAAAAGCTGGATGTCGTAGAACAATCCAACCAAAAAAAGGATGGCTGCGATTAGACTGGGGATATAGATAGATGGTCGGTGTGGCATGATCGGTTTGTTACTGCATTATACAATGTGTCATTGTAGTGAGTTATATTAAGTGATGTGGTTTTTTTTGTATATATTATTGGGCTGTACGAAGTCTCAAAAGCGATCGACATTGCTGGAAAAAGATCGTATGGAAGGAGTTTTTTGGCAGATCTACAGTGAGGATTGGCTGCGAAATCATAAAGACAATCCATATATTATATATATTACAGCCGACTGGTGCTTAACGTGTACACTATTTGAGCAACAGGTGCTGCGAGAAGAGTATGTACAGGATCTTTTTTTGGAAAACAATGTTTCGACGGTTCGAGCCGATGGCAGCCAAGATGATATCGAGATTGAGCGATTAAAGTCACACTATGAGGTGAGGATATTGCCGATTTTTATTTATGTACAAGACCCAGCTGGTCCATATTCTACACACATTGTCTTATCTGAAAAGATAACAAAAGAGGATATCAAGAATCTTTTTTTCATACCATAGCTGTACAGCAACAGCTGCTCTGCTTTATGTTATGAAGCGCTTCGATATTTTAAATTCCATCACACCAGTACATAGAATGCAAAAGACCGCACCATCTGGTTTGAAGAGTACCAATCGTTGGCTTGCCTTCCTCTTCGATAAGATGCTGTTGATCTCTGATACCATTGTAGGAACCTCGAGAAGATCACCAACAATGTTGATTTGGATAGGAAATTTGGAGTCACCAAAAGCTGCCAAAATATTATAGGGGCCATCATCAAGTCGAGAAGCAGGGATTTTCTCTCCTGTCGTGGTTTCTATTCCGTTGAGTCGGAGTCCACAAAACCGGATCATTTCAGAGAGGTTGATAATGTTTTCTGTCAACCGTGTTCCTTCTGTACTGGTGGCATTTAAAAATAGGAATTTTGCGCCTTTGGAAGCATTGGGGAGCTGGGAAAACTGACGGAGTGGTTCCCACCAAAAGACCGGCTCATTGCTCGAACAAACGGCCAAGATCTGCTTGTCCAGTTTCTTTCGCGCGTGTGCTTCAAGGCCATCAGCAGCATTGAGCTTTTCGATTCGAGCCCGAATCATAGGTACATCCATTCGGGTATGAATTCGTGGATCTGGTTTGTGCGATTTTTTTTCTACTTCCTCAACGGCTACTTTTTCTTCGGGCTCTTTTTTTTTCAAAGCAAAGAATGCAATGATAACAACTACAATAATTACAATGGCAATGGACATTGGGGTTCCTCATATATCAGGACATATCTATACATGTAATTACCTTTGCTTTGTTGTGTTGTGTATATTCTCGTATTTTTATACCACAGCATCGCAATGTTTGGACAGATGCAAATCCAGAAGAACAGTAGTCCTGTGCTGCGTAAAAAACCGTATGCCATTCGGGGGGATTTTGCATAATATACAAAAAAAAATCGTTCTTGTATTGGCTTCTGGTATAGATATTAGGAGATGCAACATGTCATCAAGCATCCAATCATGAATGGAGAAGAGTGATGTCTCAATTTAACTTTTTACATACAACCGGTAAATTAATCTCATTGGATGGTCGGCCATTGGATTCGGAGCTTTTGAAAGGAAACGTTGTTTTGGTTGTCAATGTGGCTTCGCGATGTGGATTGACTCCACAATACACTGAGCTCGTTACTCTTCATCATAATTATTCACCACAAGGTTTTTGTGTTTTGGGGGTTCCCTGTAATCAATTCGGTCGTCAAGAGCCGGGAACACCTGATCAAATTCGTCAGTTTTGTACATTAAATTTCAATGTGCAGTTTCCACTGCTTGAGAAGCAAGACGTGAATGGGGTGCAAAGAAGTCCATTGTACACCTTCCTGGTTGGAGAAGGAGCAGACATCCAGTGGAATTTTGAGAAGTTTCTTCTTTCAAGAGAAGGAAGCGTAGCACATCGTTTTGCCCCAAATATCACGCCTTTGGCACCAGATTTGACATCAAAGATAGAGGGGCTTTTATAGCGTGTGCTTACTGGTGTTTAGATATTTTTTCAGCCGCAGCTTTTCCGGACAGCATTGCCAGTGGCATTCCTCCACCGGGATGTACAGACCCTGAAGCGAGATACAGTCCAGGGATCTTTGCGATTGCATTGGAGGGTCGTAAAAAAGCAGCGAATCGATTGTTGGAAGAGGAGCCATAAATTGCGCCCCGAGAGCCGGGAAATTGCGTTGCCAAATCGGTTGGAGTTCTGCGCCAATAAAATTTTTCTTGTGGAGACATGAGAGCTTTGTGTCGTAGAATTTGACATATATTTTCTTCTACTGAAAGCCAAAGAGTATGATCCGATCTTTCTTGGCTTGGTTCTGGGGGGGTGTTGATCATCGCAAAGACAGCCTGTCCATCGCTCCACCCTTCTCTTGCATGACAGCTGGTTTGGGCACACAGATATACCGTCGGATTTTGCGGTGGTTTTTTGTGATCGAATATATCGATAAACTCTTGATCGTAATTTTTGGGGAAAACAACAGTATGTGCGACCCTTTTTATATGATTGGATGCTTTAAATAAGCCCGTCCATCCACTCATGGAGTAGGGGGTAGGAATGCGAATGGCTGGCTTGACCTCTTTTGGAAGAAGTTGGTTGCGAATATGTGCGGCATCGGCATTTCCGATGACATTGGTGACATCAATATACCGATCATGATTAATAACAATTCCAGCAACGCGACCATTTTTGATGACGATTTCTGAAACGGGATGATCAAAAAAGAATTGAACACCTAATTTTCTGGCTTGTTTCATCAATACGTCAATTATTTGGTGAATACCACCTTGTACACCAAATCCTCCTAGGGCGAGCTCTACATGTGCAATGCAATTTAGCGTTGCCGGAGCAACATGAGGAGACGAACCATTGTATGTCGCATATCGTTGCAGCAACATCTTAAGATGAGGGGAAGATACATAGGAATTGATGGCTCTATTCATTGTGCGCAATGGATCGACCTTTTTTATCAATGAGAGATGCTTGAAGGCAAGATGAACAATTGAAGTCCATGTTGGTGCTGGGCCATATAAAAAATGTGGGGCAGATGCATCCCAGATCTGCTTGGAGTACTGTAGGAAATTCTCCATCTCTGCACGGTACTTTGAACCGAGAGTCTGCTCTATCTCCATCAAGGTTTGTTCGATATTCGGAAACACATCTATTTTGCAATTATCTGCATACAGATATCGAAAAGAAGGAGCAGGTTCTTGTAAAACAAGGGTTTCTTGAATCGATGTTCCTGCAATGTGAAGCAATTCATCGAGAACATGTGGCATAGTAAGAACGCTTGGCCCGGTATCTGCCCATACCCCCTCATGACAAATCTGTCCTGCTTTTCCTCCTGGTGTAGAAAGAGCCTCATATACCGCCACGTGCTGCCCTTTTGCTGCCAACCGAATCGCAGCACTTAAACCACCCAAACCAGCACCAATAACGGCTACATCAAAAGATGAAGACATTGAAGTTCTCCTTTTTTATCGAAATATTTGGCCAAATAATCTTCCCCACCGTCCTTTTTGAGGGCCACAGAAAAGAGGTAGCCAAAAAGAGTTTCGTTGTGGATTGGCAACACGCATCTGTACCAAGGGGCGAATCCAATTGTTATCGACACAATCGGGAACCACCTGTTCTGCGTATCCAAAACCACTGCCAATGGTTGTGTTGGTTGTGATCATGTAGCGCTGATAAAACGGACCATCATCAATGGTACTACAGACATTGACCAAAACACGCTCCTTCCAAGGAGTCTCGATGTGAAAAGATTTGGGTGCGGACAATCCAAATATACTTTTTGAAAGTTTTTGTAGGTCGGTAGCAGCTACATCGTGTATCTCAGTCTCTCCGGCATCAGTGACGGATATAGAAATATCGATACGGGGAGAATGATCTTTTGGCAGTAAGCTATACCAGATCCATTCTCTATCCGGTAAGGCGATACGACCCCACCACCACCGTTCGATGTTTAGATCGTGTAATGGAACAAGACTGCTATTGTGATCGTGATATGCTCTTCCAGTTCCTGTATACTTTAGAGCTCCAGCTTGCAGATGAAATTGCCCCTTTGCCGGCATGAGAAGAGGTACCCACTCATGGGGTGTATCGTGGAGTCGAGAACCATTGGAGCGAGATGTCCCTTCTACAGCAATATCTCCTGTAATTACGAGGTCGGTGTTCGGAATAGACATGTGTAAAGATATATTAAGAGTCTTGGATGTCGATGAAATGGATGTTCGATCGAAGGTCCAGGAATTGGACTCCCAGCTTGCATCAGCTTCTTCATATTCTTGAAAGAGATAGCATTCTTGCTGAAAATTTTGATAGATAGAGAGGACAAGAGAAGGGCGAGACTTGGGTGCTGGAGCGATCCCCTTTCTGGCAGAATTGGCATAATTGGGAAGAAAAGGGAGCCCAAAAGACCAGATGAGAACCAAGCCATTGCCCTCTTGATCAATAATATCCAAGTACCACCATAGAAAACCTCCGGGCGTAATGAGAGCTTTCGGTGCCAAGTTGGGTATGGAAGATAGGCTAATCATTTTTTTTCTCATAAAAATCTATTCAAAACATTTTCACTTTCTATGTTTCTGATATATATCAATAATAAGATTTGTGAAGGCTTTTGGTGAAGATATGTCCAAAATTTTTGATATTGTGATTGCAGGGAGTGGGCCAGCAGCTCTTTCTTTAGCTGAAAACACCGCAAAAGAAGGCCTCTCAACGCTGATCATTTCTCCCACTCTCCGAGAACGTTGGATTCCCAATTATGCATCTTGGTATTCGGATATTGTTTCAGCAGGAATAGAGATCTGTATCGAAGAAACGTGGCTCAATCCTATAGTTAGGACTTCAAGAGATAGCTTTGAACTTCCCTTTCGCTACGCAAAAATCTCCACTCCCCAGCTACAAGCTCTGCTTGATGTGCGTTGTTCTCGGAAAGGTGTTCAAATGCTGTCCGAAAAAGTAATTGCTGTTCAGCATTATGACGATTGTAGTATTGTTCGGTTGGGAGATGGGAATGTACGAACATGTCGTGTATTTGTGGATGCGACAGGAGGAACATCGACTTTCCTTCGCAAAGAAGGTTCTGCGTTGCAAGGATATCAAACCGCATATGGTTTGTTGATGGAAGCAGAGAGTGCAACCTGGGATCGAGGAGAGATGTCTCTTATGGATTATCGCATGCCCAAGAATCTATCTGCTGAGGATGAATTCTCATTTGCGATGCTACCGACTTTTCTCTATGCCATGCCTCTTGGAAAGAACCTTATTTTTTTGGAAGAGACCTCGCTTGTTTCGCGAGCCATTCAACCCAAAGGGCTTCTTAAAAAGAGATTGCATCAAAGAATTGATGGACTAAACATACGGCCAAGTCGTATTCTTGATGAAGAATATTGCATCATTCCAATGGGCGGACCACGTCCAGATATACACCAACAAAGTTTGGGTTTTGGTTCGGCCGCAGGTTTGGTGCATCCGGCAACAGGCTACCAACTGGTGTATTCTCTTTCACTCGCTCCGCTAGTGGCGCAAGCACTACGTGTGGGTTTGGAAGAAGGAACGCCCAAAGAAGCTGTGCATTTGGCATGGCAGCAGATGTGGTCAAAGGACCAGCGTCGTTGCTGGGATATGTTTCAATTTGGTATGGATCTTCTGTGTTCTCTTTCTTTGGAAGAGACCCAAGAGTTCTTCTCCGCTTTCTTCTCTATTCCTGCATCGCAATGGAAAGCATTTTTATCCGGACAGCTTCATCCT
>JACLAC010013390.1_pt1 | contig 15688 bp, 13 predicted proteins | sample 8027881 | NCBI WGS metagenome assembly JACLAC01 (sample SAMN15725517, study PRJNA655200) | protist metagenome | isolation source: fluorescence activated cell sorting (FACS) single amplified genomes of... | place: Spain: Blaines Bay Microbial Observatory, Mediterranean Sea | collected 2016-01-19
GACAATTCGATGCCATTCTAAAAAAAGAACTCAATGAAAAATTAGACACAAGCCCCGTGACCGGACCTCTCGCCGCTCTTCTGGCTGCCATCGACGAAAGGCTCGCTCTCATGCCTTGGATCGCAGAGGTCAAACGAGCCAGTCATATGACCATCGAAGCCCCGGCCATAGAAACTCGAGTCTTAGCGGCCGCTATCGATAGTGTCCGCTCGGCCGAAAAGCGCAACCCGTTAAGCGAGCAACATACCGAAGCCGAGGTCAAAAACTTTTATCGAGCGCTGATCGAAGCCGCCAAAGCCGTCCAAAGGCAGACACTCATGAAGCCCCGAAAAGACCTTCATCTCGTTCTCCCTGATCTCGATGAAGAATTACGTCCGGCCCTAGAGAGAATCAGCGATCGGATTGCCATGCTTCTCGTAGCGCTCCCCCAAAACATCAGCCCTGAGCAAATCGAAACGGGAGTTCAGACTGAGCTCATCTCCACTCAACTGCCAGAAAAAGAAAAAAGAGATCTGGCACAGTCCCTCATCGCATTAACTTCACCCCACCCAGACGAGCCAACGTCCAAAACGGAATGGCCCCCTCGACCCTAATGCATGAATCGGCCGTCAATAAAAAGAACAACGCGTTCGATGCCGCGGAGTCGCTTTGATGGTCGGGCTCTGTCCATGATTCCACAACAGATAATCCACTTGGTGAGGAACGAGGGAAGCTCGCTCTCCGGCCATCTCTTCGCAAATTAACTCCACCGCATGCACGGCCACGGCACGAATCTCAACTTCCTCTTCCGAACCCACTGGAATTAAATCGCCTTGGTTAATACGCTCTACCAGACTCTCTTCGTAGATCAAAACCCCTTCCATGCGCAATACATGAGGGACAAGGTTATCTGCAAAAAGAGTCAGTTGATCGAGGTCTTTAAAACGACCGGGCCCCTGCCCCTCAAAGGCCTGAGATAAATCTGCACAAGTAATCTGCGCACGTTTGTAAAATGGAATCTCTTCGCCACGGTAGTGAGCCGAATCACGATACAAAGGCATCTCAGCCAAACATTCAACCAACGCAGCGGCACTCTGGCCTGCGGAATCGATCATGGAGTAAAATGAACCTGAGTACCGATCCTCTATAAAATTTCCCAAATCCCTCAGGGCCATCGCAAAGAGATTCATCAGCTCTGCGACTGGAGGTTTCTCTAAATCCTGCTTAAAGATTCTTGCGCAATCTTCCTGTGTAAATTGACAAAGCTCACCGGCCTCCATGGAAGCCCCTGATTCGAAATGCTCTCTCAAAAAACCGGAGAGCGTCAAGTAACCGGAAAGACCTTGATTTTTCTTCAGCTCAGGAAACCAGCCCGAGCCGAAATTAATCGCATCCATGCAGACGACAAACGGAAGCGCTGCGGCCGGGTCAGAAAGGCGCTGATGAGCGGGGTCAGAGACAGAGGCCTGGCTCGCGTGACTCAGCAAGTGCTTTGCGAGAGCAGCTAATGCGTCCGGGTCTACCTTTACCCAATGCGCTTCTTGGGCCACCCAGGCACAAGCCTCTCGAATACGGTGGAAGACAGTCTCTTCTGATTTCAAGGACTCTTCCGTGGCAACCCAAAAAATGTCAACGCCGAGGGGAGCATCTCAATGGAAGCAGGCGAAGAACCCAGAGCCTCTCCATCGGCATCCAGAAGTACTGACGAATCCTCTTTAGGCAAAACCTGAACTCTCGATCCGCGATAGATCGAGACCGCGGGATGCGTCGTATGTGTCCCCCGATAGAGCGCTGGGAAATTAGCCAGTAGACGGGAGCGGGACAGCGCACCGACGATCACGACATCAAATAGTCCATCGTCTAGCGAAGCATCCGGCGCAACCTTCATCCCCCCTCCAAAAAAAGAACCATTCGCCACCACCACCATGGGCGTTGACCCCGAATGAACCTCTTCACCATCGACCAGGACAACAAGGTCGGGTGTCGGATATCTCAAAACAGATTGCCCAGCCGCCAGAGCGAAGCCTAGACGCGGCCCTAGCTTTCGACCGTAACGGTTCATCCAATCTACAGTTAAGCCGCTTAAGCCAAAACTCGCCTCATTGATAAAGCAAGTGGTCCGACTCTCGCCCCCTCTCTCTACAAACTGAACGCGGCCCGCATCAAGAGAACGACTCTCTCCTGCCCCCAACAAATCAATTGAATCACTCAGTGATCGAGGAAGATTCATCGATCGAGCGAAATCACAACCGGTTCCAAGAGGAAGAAAGCCAACCTCCACTTCTTTCCCGAGCCCGGCATCGAGAATGCCGGTCACGACCTCCAGAAGAGTTCCGTCGCCCCCCCCCGACTACGATTCTTTTTACACCCGAACGAATCGCCTCGCGTGCGATACGACTCGCATCTCTGGGCTTTCGGGTGCGAGTCAATTCAAGGTCACCTAGCACCTTTTCAAGACGAACTTCAAGCCTCGAGAATCGGGGCGGACTCGAACCGGCTTTCGGATTACAAATTACGAGAGTGGATGCGGGCACAATAATGTCTTGGTCTTAAGCAAAGCCCACGACGCGGACCCCCAAGACCCACCTTTCCGAATTTTGGTCGCACATCTTTTTTAAACACTCGCTTCCTTGCGAAGCAAATTAAGAGCCGAGCCCGCCTTGAACCACTTAATCTGCTCTTCGTTTAGAGTCTGCTCCGCCTGAATCGTTTCCTGAGTCCCATCCACATGCTCCAATTCAACCACCAAAGGAGCATCCGGCGCTAACTCAGAAAGTCCGAGAATACTAATTCGGTCTTGCTCCTGCACCTTGTCGTAATCTTCGGGGTCCATAAAAGTTAAAGGCAAAACACCCTGCTTCTTAAGGTTTGACTCATGAATGCGAGCAAAGCTTCTGACTAAAACAGCTGCTGCGCCAAGATGCCTGGGACACATAGCTGCATGTTCGCGACTGCTTCCTTCACCGTAATTCTCATCGCCGACAACAATCCAGCGCAAACCTTCTGATTTATAGTGACGCGCCACTTCCGGGAAGCTCTTGTTGGGCTCACCTGACAATTGGTCAAGGCCCTTACCCGCTTCGCCTGTAAACGCATTGACGGCACCAATAAACATGTTGTCGCTGATGTTGTCTAAATGCCCTCTAAAGCGTAGCCATGGGCCAGCCATAGAAATATGATCTGTCGTACATTTCCCCTTCGCCTTCAGAAGCAATGGGAGGTCTAGGTAGTCCTGGCCATCCCACTTGGGAAACGGCTCAAGCAACTGCAAGCGCTTACTTGTCGGAGACACCACAACCTTCTCTTCGGATCCATTCTCTGGAGGCTCGATATATCCGTCGTACGAAATAACAAAACCATCGGCTGGAATCTCGGGGGCTTGTGCTGGAGCTTCTAGCCGAAACCGCGTCCCGTCCGCCGCCTCAATCTCACCGTCCAGCGGGTTCCAATCAAGATGGCCAGCCAGTGCATAAGCCACGGTCACTTCCGGGCTTGCGATAAAGGAGAGCGTGTTCGGACTCCCGTCATTTCGCTTCGGGAAATTTCGATTGTACGAACTAATGATTGAGTTGCTCTCTCCTTCTTCTATATCGTCGCGTCGCCATTGACCGATGCAAGGACCGCATGCGTTCGCTAGAACGGTCCCTCCGATTTCTTCGAAATCATGCATTTGCCCATCACGTTGGATCGTCCGGTGAATTTGTTCAGAACCCGGCGTGACCCACAACGTCGATCGCGTTTTCGCCCCATGCGCAATCGCTTGGCGTGCCACGTCTGCTGCGCGAGACATATCTTCATAGGATGAATTCGTGCAGCTGCCAATAAGGCCCGAACTCAAATTGGCTGGATACTGATTCTCTCCGACATCACGAGCCATCTCTGAGACGGATCGGGCGAGATCCGGCGTATGAGGTCCGACAATATGAGGTTCAAGAGTCGACAGGTCGATCTCAAGAAGTACATCAAAATAAGAACCCGGATCGGCCAGAACTTCTGGATCGGACTGAAGAAGAGTTGCATGACTCCGCGCAATTGCAGCAATGGCTGAACGCTCTGTGGCTTCCAAGTACGTGGCCATCCTCTCATCCCAACCGAAGATAGAAGTCGTTGCACCTAACTCGGCACCCATATTCGTAATCGTACCTTTGCCCGTGCAGCTGATCGACTGCGCGCCCGGACCAAAGTATTCGACTACACGATTCGTTCCACCCTTCACGGTCAACTCTTCAAGTACCTTAAGAATAATGTCTTTGGGTGCGGACCAACCCGACAAGCTGCCCGTCAAGAGAACACCCACTCGATTCGGATGAAGCACCTCCCATGGGAAGCCGGCCATCACATCGACAGCATCCGCGCCACCCACTCCGCAGGCAAACATCCCCAAGCCACCTGCGTTGGGCGTATGCGAGTCTGTTCCCAACATCATGCCGCCAGGGTACGCGTATTTTTCCAAAACAACTTGGTGGATAATGCCGGCGCCAGGTCCCCAGAACCCGATCCCATACCGCGCTGAACAACTTGAAAGAAAATCATAGACTTCTTCGTTCGTCGTCCGAGCCGTTTTTAAATCCTGAGATGACCCTCTATAGGCCTGAATGAGATGATCGCAGTGGACCGTCGTTGGCACTGCCGTTTCGTTACGACCGGCCTGCATAAATTGCAAAAGGGCCATCTGCGCAGTCGCATCCTGCATAGCAATTCGATCCGGCCTTAACTGAAGGTAAGCTTCTCCAGGCGCCAACTCTTGACCTGCCGGATCATCCAAATGCCCCAGCAAGATTTTCTCGCCAAAGGTCATCGGGCGCTTCAGGCGCTCGCGGACGATTTCAAGTCGAGCCTCAACTTCGGCATAAGTACGGGCCACCAACTCTGGGGTGGTCTCAATCGACGGCATAAAAGTCTCCTCGTTGGCCAAGGACATGAGCCAATAGCCCTGCCCTGGCAAAAAGTCGATCGTAAAGGGTCAAGCTTCGCCAACCCTTCCTGTCTCTTCCGCTTGCATTTCGAGAAAATCAGAGAATTCCGCCAACAAATGGACGGCAGAAATCAAAGCCGAGCGAAAGTCCCCTAGATGCAAACTCTCGTTTTCACCGTGTGCATTACAAATCGGGTCTTCCAGACCGAGCAAAACAGCCGGCGCTCCGGAAAGAGCGCGACTAAAGGGAGCCACGAAAGGAATCGAACCTCCACAGCCAATCAAAACAGGCTCCCGACCATACCCTCTAGCCAAGGCCCGGCGTGCAGCCTCTATATCGCTCCCTTCCGACGAACGACGCCAACCCGGTACGGCCGCTTCGCACTCCAGCGTCACCTGAGCGCCGAACGGAGGATTCGTTGATAAAAACTCAACCAGTAGATCGCGCACCCTCTCAGCATTCTGTCCCGGAGCCAGTCGAACACTCACCCTTGCCGCCGCCGAATCGATCAACTGATTGGCCGCACGGTCGAGCGGAATGGCCTCAAGAGCAGTAATCGCGACAGCGGGATGATTCCACAATTGTTCGTAGACAGAAGCTTCGGAGGCCGCGGTCGTTCGACTGCCCGGCATAAGCCCGGCATCGGTACGGAAGGAGGCTCTACTAAAAGGCAATTCAGCTAACGCCCTTTTTTCATGCTGGCTCAACTCCGGAACATCATCAGATAGACCTGGCAAGATGACTTCGCCCTGGGCATCAAAAAGTCGGCCGAGGAGAGCCGTTAAAGCCGTCGCCGCATCGCCAATCGGCCCCCCCCCACATCCCGCTATGCAAAGGATGGTCGAGAAGCTTTACATGAACATCCACATTGACCAATCCGCGCAGGCTGGTGGTCAAAGACGGCAACCCCGTCTCCAAGTTCGCTGTATCCGTCAGCACAATAATATCAGCTGAAAGCCTCTCTTTCGTTTCCAGCAGAAATGACTCAAGATGCGTCGAGCCGATTTCCTCTTCACCTTCAACTACGAATTTGACGTTGACGGGCAAAGTCCCTTCGCTTTCAAACCAAGCTCTGACGGCCGAAATTAAAATCAGAATGCCCGCTTTATCATCAACGACTCCTCGGCCATATAACCTCCCCTCGCGTTTCTCGGGATCAAAGGGCGGCGAGTGCCAATGCGTCTCACGTCCCGGTGGCTGAACATCATAATGGGCGTACAACAAAAGAGTTGGCTTCTCTGGTCCAGCCTCCGTCCATTCTGCCACCACATAGGGATGAACTCCTGCGGGTCCCAAAAGTTCGACCTTTTGTAGCCCCACCTCTTCAAGGAGACGCGCCACCTCTCGGGCACAGCGAGAAACCTCAGAAGGAGGAAAGCCTGGAGCCGAAACGCTGGGAATGCGCGACAGAGACTCTAACTCTCCGAGAGTCTGAGACAAACGGTCCATCGCACACTGCACAACACGGTCGGGGGCTTGCATAGACATCAACTTAGCAAAACGTGCTCCCTAAATGTCGAGGACTCCTGTAGCATTCCGACCATGGAACCAAAAAAAATCCGGATAAATGGTGCCGATAGCATCACACTCAACGTGCTTGAGTGGAGCGAAGAAGGCGTTCCGATCATCTTGCTTCATGGCTTCAGCAATGAGTCTCGAATCTGGGATGACTTAATTCCAGGAATCGCACAACACTATCGGGTGCTCGCTCTAGACCAACGAGGACACGGGGAATCGGACTGGCACCCGGAAGCCGCGTATGATTATGATGATTTCGTCGCCGACCTTGAAGCCATGGTCGAAGGCCTTGGGATTGATCGCTTTGTTCTTATCGGACACTCATTAGGCGGTCGCGTAGCCATGCTCTACGGAGGGCGTCATCCAGAAAAACTCGCCGGGTTAGTTATTGTAGACTCAGCCCCTGAACTCGACGCACGCGGAACCACGCGCATCTCACTCGATACGGCCGCTAATCCAGACCCGACTTTCGCATCAGTGGCCGAATACGAGCGAATGATGGCTCATGCCTACCCAGCAGCCACGCCCGCCTCAATTAAGAGAATGGCCATACATGGAGTGAAACCCACAGAAAACGGGCGCTATATGTTGCGAATGGATACGGCCTTCCGAAGTGCAATCGCAGGCGCCGATGCCGAAGCCATCGCAGCTCGCCAAGACGCCAACGAAAAAGAGCTCTGGCGATCACTTGGAAAGATTCTCTGCCCAACTCTGGTCGTCAGGGGGGCCGCGTCAGATGTAGTCAGCGCAGACATTGCAGACCGAATGGTGGAGGATGCTCTGAAAAACGGACAGTTGGCCGTGGTCCCGCAAGCCGGTCATTCCGTGATGACGGATAACCCGGAACATTTCAACATCGCCGTCGAAAACTTTGTGCTGGGATCCTGACCCCAATTTAAGCCGAAATGGCGTCCAAATCTCTGCTGTCACAGGCCTCAAAGCCCTTCGGGGTATTTCCTGCCCACGCGAACTTCTTCGCTATGATGCGCGCCGTACCGAGTCATCGAAAAATTCACTCAAATCTCGAATCACCCAAATCTCGAAGTCAAAGATCAAATTTGATTTCCGAGGGGGTCCAAATTGAATTGCCATATCCGGTTTTCGCCCAAGTTCAGCTTCTGTCTTTGGCTGACTCTGAGCCTTCTCGCCTTCACGACTCACGTTCACGGGGAAACCGAAGAGAAGAACCTCGCACCCCAGGCCGCTATCTCTGAATCGTCAATCGGACCTCAACAGGTAGTCGAGCAACTGCATGCCACCTTGCTCTCGAGCATGCAGAATGCGAAGGAACTCGGCTTCCAGGGACGTTTCAATCAAATCCAGCCTGTGGTCACGGATACCTTCGACGTGGAATTCATGGGGTCGAAATCCGTAGGAAGACATTGGACGAAGCTCAGTCCCGAGGATCAACAACTTTGGCTTGAAAAATTCGTAGGCTACATCTCGGCCAACTACGCCGGCAACTTCGATCAGTACGATGGTGAAACCTTTGAGACCCTCGGAGAAAAGGAAGCTCAGCGAAATACTCGGGTTGTCTTAACTGAGCTGAAAGTCCCAGGCGGCGAGGATGTCATCTTCAATTACCGCCTCCGACCCACTCCAAAGGGATGGAAGATTATTGACATCTACTTAAGAGGAACCGTGAGCGAATTGGCACTTCGCCGCTCCGACTTCACTGCAGCCCTCAAGAAGAATGGATTCCCCGAATTAACTTCGACGGTGGACCAGAAAATCGCAAAATTCAAAGAAGAATCTGAAAGCTAGCCAGGGTATTTCCGCCTACCACGCTCGGGCTGTATTGTTCGCAGAAGGCAAGTCTGATCGACGATGCTCTCGATTTGCCCATATCTCAGCTTGACGGTTTTGATAAAAGGCGCTTCTTAGAGCCGCATAGTAATCAATCGAGCTTTCCTTAAGAGCATTCAACTCATCCACATGACGAGCCCGTTCCGTCAAACCTGAACTGCCGCTGAAGAAAAGAACATCCGTTCCGCCCAGCAAGAAAAAAGTCGGATGGAAAAGGGCATCCACACCCTGACCGATGCCATCGCGCACGTTCGAGGGGCCGAGCAACGGAAGAATGACGTAGGGACCACTGGGCGCACCCGCTAAAGCCAACGTCTGGCCGAAGTCTGAGACATGACCCTTGATCCCCCAAGCCTTCGCCGGGTCAAACAAACCTCCTACGCCCACCGTCGTATTAATCACGAGTCGAGCTGTCGTAATCCCTGCTCCTTCCCACTCCAGTTGGAAAATATCATTGATCAGGGTCTGAGTAGAGTTGATGTTTTCAAAGAAACGACCGATGGATCGTCGGACCGCCTCCGGAAAGATAAAACGGTATACGGATGTGATGGGATCCATCACGAAACGATCGACCACGGAATTAAAACCCAGCATGCCTCGATTCATCGGTTCAAGAGGATCCGGAAAACTTGAAGGCCCCATCTCGAATTCAAGATCGAACTCATCAAACAGAGGATCGGGCTCAAGGCCCACAGGTGGCAAATCAACGGCCGCTTCGCTCTGCGATGAGGCTCCCTCAGACTTGGCCGCCTGGACTGGAGCCGAACAAACCAAAACGATCCCGACAATGCAAAAAAAGAGCCTGACCCAAAGACAGCTCTCTCGAGGACTTCTCCCTAATCGTCGGCTTGGAATTCTTCGGATACGCTTCATTGGGGTCGGAAAGTACACTGTTCTGGAAGCCGGTTGAAAAATTTTTCCACACTGCGTGGCCAGAACCCTCCACTAAATCACCCCCCTGGGGGTAATTTGCGACGATATTCTGCCCGACGGAGATGAGCTGGGTTAGACTCTTTCCGCGTACTAGCCCCCCTCTCCATAGGACTCAACCAAGTGATGGGTACCCAGGGAGAACTGCAAAATTAAAAGGGATCACAGCAGCTCGCGACGGCCTCTCCTCATCGGAGAGGATGCGACCGGGGAACCGATGCGATCAGACTCAAAAGGGGAGCGGGTCCAAGCCAGACTTCAGCCGAGTTGAATTGGAGCCGAATACCAGAACCATAGGAGATAGCTTCGTTGGATGTACTGCAAAAGTGCACTGAATATAATCTGCACGAGCAAATGCGAGAACGGGGTCTCTACCCGTATTACCGACAAATCTCTTCGGCCCAAGACCCTATGGTCACGATCTGCGGCCAGAAGGTCGTCATGCTGGGCTCAAACAACTACCTGGGCCTCACCACTGACTCAGGCGTAAAGCAAGCCTCGATCAGGGCCATCGAACGCTACGGCACCGGATGTGCGGGATCCCGTTTGCTCAACGGCACCCTCGACATTCACGTCCAGTTAGAGGAGCGGATCACTCGCTTCATGAAGTCTGAAGCTGCCCTCACCTTTTCCACAGGTTTCCAAGTTAATCTTGGAGTCCTTTCCGCTCTTCTTGGGCGAAAAGATGTCGCAATTCTAGACCGAATGGATCATGCGTCCATCATCGACGGCGTGCGACTCGGCTTCGGAAAGTCCGTCAAATACGGGCATAACGATATGGAAGACCTTGAAAACAAGCTTTCCTTGATTCAAGAAGATCGAGGAAAACTGATCGTGGTCGACGGGGTGTTCTCTATGGAAGGCGACTTGGCCAATCTGCCTGAAATTGTCGCCCTGAAAAACAAGTACCAGGCTCGGCTCGTTGTCGACGACGCACATGGACTCGGCGTTTTTGGCGAGAATGGAAGAGGCAGTGCCGAACACTTCGACGTTGAGGATGAAGTCGACTTGACCATGGGAACGTTCTCTAAATCCCTCGCTACGGTGGGCGGCTTCATCTCTGGAAGTCGAGAGGTGGTGGACTACCTCCGGCACCATTCAAGAACTGGGATTTTCTCAGCAGCGATGCCGCCCTCCGCGGCAGCAGCAGCCATTGCGGCTATCGATATCATCGAAGCTGAACCTCAGAGACGAAAGCAGCTCTGGGAATCCACTCGATATATGAAAAAGGAACTCGACAATTTAGGGTTTGAGACCGGACCGTCGGTCTCACCCGTCATCCCCATCGCTGTGGGCGAGGACATCACGAGCTTCGAGATGACTATGCGTCTGCTTGAAGAGGGGGTCTTTGTAAATCCCGTCATAAGCCCGGCGGTGCCTCCAGGACAAGCTCTCATTCGGACCTCCTACATGGCGACTCATGAGCGAGATCATCTTGACTTCGCTCTCGAGGGTTTGGCTAAAGTCGGGCGCGAATTCGACATCATCTAAAAAGCCAACCAGCGAGGGTCTTCCTCAGGAACTTCAAGCGCTGAAGACTGGGTGAATGAATGGGAGTGAGGAAAGGAGCCTCACTGCTCGTTTGACTCATTCTTCACTTGGAGTCTTCTTTGCCCCACGTAATCATCTACGAACTGCCGAGCTGTACGTCCGGAACGGTTCCCGCGAGCGAGAGACCAACGCAACGCGGCCTCCCGAGTCAATTCATTCAACTCAGGAATCCCCGCTTGTGAGAGGTATTGGGAGACAATTTCCAAATACAGGCTCTGATCAAAGCCAAAGAATCCCAGCACCAAGCCAAACCGGTCCGCCAGAGCCAATTTCTCCTCAAGCGATTCTCCTAGATGAAGTTCGCCGTCTTCATCCAACCGAGCCTCCCTGTTCTCCGCCATCGTCTGGGGTAAAAGATGTCGACGATTGCTGGTCGCTAAAATCAACACATTCGATTCAGCCGGCTTCAGACTTCCCTCAAGCGCTGCCTTGAGCTCTCGATGACCTGACTCTCCGGGACCGAACGAAAGATCATCACAGAAAATCACGAAGTAATACGATTTCTGATTTTGAAGCCACTCCATAATCCGGGGCAGTTCAGAGAGTTGATGTCGTTCAACTTCGATCACTCTCAATCTCTGGTCGCCATAACGCGCAAGAAGCCCTCTGGCCGCTGAAGATTTTCCCGTTCCTCGTTCGCCGTAGAGCAAAACATTATTAAAAGGCCAACCCGCCAAGAATTGACGCGTATTCCTGTCGAGCGCCTCAACGGCTTGCTCCACGCCGAGCAAATCGTCAAGATTGAAGAGTTGGGGGTTTGAGATCGGAAGCATATGCCCGCCAGAACCTCGCGGTTCCCATCGAAAGGCGATATTCCGCTCAAAATCAGCAGAGCCCGGATCTGCCGGAAGCTGACTCTCGAGAAGTTGTTCAAGCAAAACGAGAACACGCTTCGCTCTTTGAAAAAAACCTAAGCCTGAAGCCACAACACCACCCTCATCTCGGTTAAACCGATTGCCCAACCGCGTTGATGCAAAATCAGGTTTTCCATGATTCTGGAGGAGAACCTGAAATCGACCTTTCGGGCATTGGGTCGCCCACGGTTTCCATAAAAATTTCTAAAAAGCGATACGTCAGCCCCCAAACCACATGGCGACCTGGCTCACCCACTTCAACTCCAGGAAACTTCATCGTGCCCGATACCGAACTCGTGTAGTCGACATGGGTCGATACGTCCAGAATTCGATCCACTGGAAACCACAGTGCAGACGCCACCTCCATGGGGTCTAGAACCAAAGAGCCGGTGAAGTTCAGGTGGTACACATGAGCGGTCACCACGAGGCGGTTTTGTTTGAATCGTGGACTGCCCTGAAGGTCTGTCAGCCAACCCAAATGTTCGGCTTCTGCCAGAGAAATTCCAACCTCCTCCAGTGTTTCACGTTCAGCGGTGGCACGAGTATCGGCATCCACCTCTTCGAGCCGGCCTCCGGGAAAGGCCATGTGACCCGACCAGGGGTCATCCTCCCGCTGAGAACGCTCGATGAAGAAAATTTCCAATCCCTGACCTGATTCACGCAAAATGAGAGCCACAGCCGCTTGCTCAAGCCCTTCCTCGGATAAAGAATCGGGAGTCCGCCCGCTCAGAGCCTTTCGGATGGAGGATAGATTGATCACAAAAGGACCATAGCGCGGACCAGGCGGCTCGGGATAGCGGAACCTGAGCCTCGAAAGCGAGAATCAATGGACATTTCATTTCATTCCTCTAGCCTGCCCTCCGTGACTACACAAAGTAACCTTGCTCCCAAAACACGTGAATTGATCCGACTGGCCCAAAATGAGGCCAAAGCCGCCCGAGTCGCTCTGGCTCAACTCACCACCGAAGAACAAGTCGCGGTGGTTTGTGAGACACCTCTCGCCATGAGAATGAGAATTCTCAGCCTGATCGAAACACCCGAGGACTTAGTTCCTCTGATCCCAGAAGCCGAACTCTGTTTCACGTGTAAAACAGCCGGGATCGAAAGTGCGAGTTGGTTAATCGCGCTCGCCTCCCCCCAGCAAGTCGTGGCCTGCGTAGATCTCGATGCATGGAGTGGGTTAATGCCCGATGTCGGAAAATTGGATGGGTGGTTGAATGCCATCGTCGAGGCAGGCGAGGACACCATCCATACAGCCGCCACTTCACTTGATCCCGAAATGCTCGCGATCTATCTCCGGGCTCATGCAGATGTTGAAATCAAACCTTCGGGCGACGAAGATTGGCAACCTCCAGAAGGTGGGCAAACTCTTGAAGGCCAATTCTATGTAATCGGTCGAAAGAAAAACGACGACCTCTCATCGCTGATGCGCATGCTTCAAGTTCTGTTTCAGAAGGATTACTGGCTTTATTTTCGGCTCATGCACTCAGTGCGCGAAGAAGCACTCAGTGAAATTCAAGAATGGGCCCTGAGATGGCGAACGGGAAGGCTCGAAGACCTCGGCTTTCCTACGTGGGATCGGGCCATGCGAATCTACGGAATGCTGCGACCCTCTCAATTGGCAGAGCTCCCCGAGTCCGTCCACTTTATTGAGACGGAGGGTTGGGATCTTCCCGTTTGGATCACGGACCTGCCCGGAGACGTAGACGCGAGAGACCGACTGCTCATGGCCATCGGCGAACTCGATGAGCAAGAAAGATCTCAATTCTTCTTTGCCTTCATCGCTCTCGCGAATCAGATCGCGGTGGCTGACCAAAGAGACCTTGGAGACGCAGAAACTCTCCCCGAAACCCTTCAAAAAGCCATCCGGGTATGTCGCCTGGGCCTAGAACATATTGCCCAGAAAAATAACCTCGACGATCCGACGACTCTTCGAAGAGTTTCCCCCGAAAGACTCTTTCGCGTCGGCGTTAACCTTGCCCCAGAAGGAGTCCGCCCAGGCTTTACTCAGGGCGAAGACCTCTCCGACGGAGAGGTCGAGTGATCCGAAGTCTATTGCGTCGGCTCTGGCATTTGCCCGCGCAGCAATGTCGGTCGCAGGTTGAACCCGGTTGGGTGACTATGCGAGACGGCATTCGTCTATCCACATCACACGTCTGGCCCATCGATTACCAAGGCGACGCACCCACCATACTGATCCGTACGCCGTACGGGGCCGAAGGCGCATGGAGCAGCTCCCGCCTCGCAGCCCGCTTGATCGCCGAGAGTGGCTACCATGTGGTTGTCCAAAATGTCCGGGGTCGATATGGGTCTGAGGGCGTTTTTCAACCCTTCGCGAATGAGACCGAAGATGGCGTAGATACTCTCGACTGGCTCGAACGGCAAAACTGGCACCAGGGAAAAGTCGGGCTTTTTGGAGGGAGCTACCTCGCGTACGCGGAGTGGTGCATGCTGGCTCAGGCTTCCGAACGAATCGATGCCGTCGTCTCTGCCATCTCGAGCCGAAGCTTGTACCACGTTTTTTATCGTGGGGGCGTTTTTGCCCTTCAGAACGCGTTTGAATGGGGCCTTACCGTGGGCCGCGAGCAATCCATTCCCGAGAGAGAGGTCGACCTAGAACGCGGACTTAAACACTGGCCTCTGATAGAAGGCGACCGTGTAGCTCTTCGAGAGGTGCCCTGGCTCAGAGAATGGATTGAGCACAATCGCAAAGACGAATACTGGGAGGCTATCGAACCCTCTCTCCCAACCTCTCTGCCGCCGACTCTCCTCATCGCAGGCTGGTATGACTTTTTTTTACCGACTCAACTGGATGATTTTCATTCACTCCAAGAGATCGCTGAAAATAACCAAAGCCCCGCTCCCGAACTAATCATCGGACCATGGTCGCATGGGCTTCCCGCGCACCCTAAGTGGTGGAGACAGGAACTCAACGGATTTATTTTACGTGAATCTATCCAGTACTTGAATCGGACTTTTAGAGAATCCAAATCAGACATTCCTGCTGTTCCTGTTCGCTACTTTTCAGCCGGTGACGAACACTGGCACCAAAGTCCAACCTGGCCTCCAGCAGAGATCCAACTTCGAAGCTTGTACTTAACAGCTCGTTCTGGAAAAGGATCCTTGTCATGGGAAAGTGAAAAAGAAACCTTAGATTCGACGCTTGGCTTTACTCACGATCCTAAACGGCCACATACAACGCTTGGAGGAGCGCTCTTTGGGAGCAAGGCGGGTGTCAAAGACCAGAGCCGGGTCAATAAATCAAATGAACATCACCTGGTCTACGACTCGAAACCTCTCCAAACTGAGCTCGCCCTTGTAGGCTCTATCCAACTCAACGTCTTCTTTTCCAGTGACGCACAAGACGCAGACATCTACGCCCATCTCCTTGATGTATCCCCCGATGGACGCATCGAAAACATCTCCGAAGGAACGCAAAGACTACGCTGGCGAAATATCGCGGACTCAGTTGCCACGCCCAACTTCTTAGCCCCTGGCCAGACTGAAGAGGTCCAGGTTGTTTTTGCGCCGACGGCAAGAACAATCCTTGCGGGACATAAACTGCGCCTAGAAATCGCAGGGAGTAATTTCCCGAGTTACGATCGTAACCCTGGAAGTAAGGAAGAGCCTGGGCTCGCCACGGATGACCAACTGCTTAAATCTGAGCACTTGATCCACCATGGGGTAAATGCAGACTCTAAGCTCACGTTGTCGATTCGACCGAACCACCGCGTCTAAACTCCGGCGTCCGTCATCTTGCGGGATCAACGGACACAAAAGACAGGGCCTAAAAACACGAGGGCCCACCAAGAAAGCACAAAGCTTTCCGAGTGGGCCCAAGATGGCTCGCGAAGAGCCCTGAGCGTTGACCTAGAGGTCTACTGCCTTCAGGGTCTTTCGCTTGTTGCCCACGGCTCGGGCCTCTGCTTCTTTGATCAACTCCCGAACAGCGGCGTCAAGCGCACCGTAAAACTCGGAGCCGACATTGCACTTCTTAACGGCAGCTTTGGTACGAGCCTTCGAGATGATGAGCTCTGCGGGCTTCTTCTTTGCTGCCTTCTTCTTTCGTTTCGCGGCCATGTGACCTCCCAACATTACCGACTCCTTAAAACCGACACGAAATTCGCATCGGCG
>JACLAC010011642.1_pt1 | contig 15686 bp, 7 predicted proteins | sample 8027881 | NCBI WGS metagenome assembly JACLAC01 (sample SAMN15725517, study PRJNA655200) | protist metagenome | isolation source: fluorescence activated cell sorting (FACS) single amplified genomes of... | place: Spain: Blaines Bay Microbial Observatory, Mediterranean Sea | collected 2016-01-19
ATGTGGTCCAAAACTTGTGCGGGCGAAACGATCCCACTTGGCCTTTGGGTCCATGAGCAGGGGAACCAATGATTGCCCCTCGTGACTGGGATTGGCCTTCAAGGCCGTCAACTCCAACAAGGTCGGGTAGATGTCGATGAGCCCCACCGCTTGTTGGCAGACCTTGCCCTTAGGGATACCTGGACCTGTGATGATCAGCGGCACTCGCGTGCCGTCTCGCCATAGGCTGCGCTTGGCCCACCTCTGTTTCTCCCCTAAGTGGAAACCGTGGTCGCTGAAAAGCACGACGATGGTGTTGTCCTTGGCTGAGCTCTTTTCTAGGGCTCGCAAAACCTTGCCGACTTGATGGTCGACAAAACTGACGCAGGCCAGGTAAGATTGGACCAGTGGTTTCCATTCTCCGTGCTCTAAGACCCAATCGTGGGTTGGAGACACGTGTTGCTCTCGGGTGATGTCGATGGAGTATTTAGAAACGTCACAGAGATCGTGATCGATGATTTTTGGTGATTCGACATCCTCAATGGGGTAAAGGTCGAACCATTTTTGTGGGGCATATTGGGGCACATGGGGTCGATAAAAACCTGCTGCCAGAAAAAAGGCGTCTTTGCCTGATTTCTCCAGCTGTTCAACGGTCCAAGCTGCCACCTTGTGATCTGGCATCATGTCATCTTTAGGGGGAAATGCTCCCCAATCCCAAAGTCGATGTCCTTGAAAGTCGGTCAGCTTCTGATCTGGCAATGGGCCGAACATGCCAAATTGTCCAGCATAGTTAGGGAAGTACAGGTGATCCTTGTGGTGAAACAACTTGCCCGCAGCACCAACTTGATAGCCCTCTTGGTGGTAACGCAAAGGCATCACCGTGTGCTCCTTTGGGATGACCGTTTCGTGGAGTTCCGGATTGAGAAAATAGATACCCGTCGATTCAGGGTACAGTGAGGTCATCATGCTCGCCCGTGAGGGGTTGCAGACAGGTGATTGGCTGTGAGCGTTCGTGAATAAAACACCGTTTTGGGCCAGACGATCGATGTGAGGCGTCTTCACCTGTGGATGTCCACCCATACAACCGATCCAGTCATTGAGATCGTCGATGGATATCAAGAGCACATTTCTCTTTGCCGTGTCAGACCACAGGAAGCCACATATCCCGATCCATATGGAAAAGACCAATCGCATTGTCTTGGCTGCCATCATGTTTTTGTTCTCTTGTAAAGCGACGATGGTTTTTCTTTCGGCTGAAGTGGTCATTGGAATCGGATGCTGTTGGAGGCTTCTAATTTGAGCACACCTACCGCCGGGCTATCCCCTGAAGCTGAGGTGACATGAATCGTGAGGAAGTTGTCTCCGGTCTTGACGGCATCGCTGATGTCTAGGGAGAAAGGTTGCATCCATAGCGTTGGGTATGGGTTACCGTTCAAAGTGACCTTGACCATGCCATCGACATCACCGAGGTCGAGCTCGATCTTTTCTTTATTCATGTAAGAGACCGGTAAAGAAAAACTGGTATCGAAGTGGCAAGTGGATTGACCCATTCGAGTTTTTTCCCAAGTGGGATGGATCTCATGTGATTGTGTATCAAAAGAAAGAGTTCTCGTTTGTCCATTGCTCATGGTCACCGAAACCTCTTGGGCGACCTTAGATTCCGCAATCAGCTCACCGCTGCTACCGAAACAGACGTCGACCCATTCTCCAGACACATCGACCACCGATGGTCGAGTGCTTGCTTCACGGAAGACAATAAAAAATGAATCGGACTCATCCTCAACGTTCAAGGCAACTCTCACCCCATGCTCCGTCATGTCATAGCGAGCCATGGCGTGGATCTCACCGGTCACGGGGTGGTAGAGATAAGGGACTTTTTTCCCGACGCGACAAGTGACCTGAAACGGTCCTGTTTTATCAAAATTAGAGAGGAAAAACAGGTCTTCGTTGTTTTCTAGCCGACGTGCTTTCCAAAGCACTGGACAACTGGGCTGGGAAAGAGCTGGGGGAATGCCCGATCGCTCAAGTTTTGATGCCGTGAGGGGGACGCCACGAACGACTCTTCCTCCTTGGTCGATGAGGGCATCGATACGTTCTTGGATATGTGGACGAATGGTTTTGATTTCGGGAAGTGACAGAACCTTGTAGCGTGACGCGATACGATTGGGATCGTTTTCATCGTAGATCACCCATTCTCCATCAACGACATGGAGAGTGCGCGAGATGGCATCGGATCCGATGTAGTCGTAATCGTAACCAAAGGGCACAGGGTTTGCAGGGCCTGTCATCTGAGGAGCGAAATCACCAATATAAACAGCCACGTCCGCAGCGGATTCGCCCTGCTGAAGCATGTAGTGGCAGCGCTGTAAATACTCGATCCAAGCTTGGGATCCGTTGAACCACGGTGTGTTACGGTGGAAAGGGGTTCCAAACCATGGATTGGTTCCCGGCGAGCCATCAAGGGGTTGGTGAACATAAACGTGTAGCACAAAATGGTTGATGCCCTCGCAAAACAACGCTTCGCCCCGTGATTTGAATTTATAGGGGTGGTCACTCAAGTCTAAACGGTTGGTGAAGGCCTCGGCGAACACGCGACGTTTCCCATAGATGTGAGCGGCTGAACTTGCAGCGCGGCACTCTATGGTACCACGGTCCTCCGGTGTGACCCAAAACTCGCCACCCAACTCATCGGCATAGGCTCCATAGATGAGGAAGTCACCGGGAAATCCCCAATGACCATAGTTCTCACACCATAGAACCAAACCCTTCTCGTGGGCGCATTGACGCAGCGTGCCAACGTAGTTTTCCGCGATCATATCTGAGACGTTGCGACGGAGATCCCACAAAAACCGTTCCGATGCTTTGGCGCTATCGATAACTCTTCCTGTCATCACCGGTAAAAAAGCGATAGGATCGTAGCCGTTGCGCCGCTGGAACTCTTCATCAAAGCCATCGGTCCAATTTTGAGCACCGACTTCGTAACTGTCGATGGTGATGCCCTTGAAAACGGACTTTTCCTCGGGAGTCATGGCATCCATCAGTTTTGCGAACTGTGACTCGAAGTGGTGACGGGTGTGCTTTTTGCTCATCTTATCGACCTCCAACCCCTTGGCTTCGGGGGGTGCTGGGTGGTTCAGTTTTCCCGTTGGCACCATGCCAAAGTAGATGATCTCCCATTTTCCCGCAGGTAGGACGCAGGACAAGCTTCCATCATCCTTTAGTTCATGGCTCAAATCGAGGATATCACGCCTTTTGACAACGAGGGAGTTGTCTTCCGGTTCGACGGTGTCTTTGAAAATATAAGACTCCCAAGTTGGAGCAGGTGTTGGGTGCATCCTGCCCATTTGCTTGTGGAACACCTTGTGTATTTTCGGTTCAGAGCTTAAGATCACGCTCATGGACTCGTTGTCCCAGGGGTCGCTTTTTTGACGTCTTCGCTTTGCTGATGACGGTGTCATCACGAACTCAAACTCTTTTGATTTGACTCCGGCGAAACTGAAGGGCTGTAAGCCTCCCACGAGAAAGTCGGTTTTGGGGTTGCCACGGTCTGCCTCTATCTTGGTGACCAACTTGCGTTTTCCATTGAGCAGAGCATAGAGGTGCCCGTTGGCAATGCCATCGATGAGTAAAGCCCTTGCTGTGAAGGGTTTAGAGCTGGAAAAAACGTATGTTCTAGATTTTTTTACACCTTTAATCGTCACGGATTCTAGAACGGGTAAAGCAAGCACGGCGATATCTTGACTGGGTGAAACGTTAGAAGGTCGCATCTGGCCAGAAAAGACCCCACCTTCGGCAACGGTCTCATTCCAAGTGATGCGGCGCATCGATTGTTCCTGTCTTATCCAAGGCCCGCCGGATTGACTCCAACCTGGCCCGTTGAACATATAAAGTTCGACGCCAGTTCGTTTTGCCTCACTAAAAGCGTGTCGAGTCATGTCGATCCATTGTGGAGACATCATCTCGATGGGCCCAGTTTCACCTTCTAGAGAGATGTTGCCAATCATCGCTCTTTTTATGCCAACCTTGGCCATGGACTCTAAATCTTTGCTGATTCCGGCCTTTGATATGTCACCTTCTAGCCAGTACCAATAGCACCAAGGCTTCATGTCATCGGATGGTTTACGGAAACCATCATCGAAGTCCGATGCCATGAGTGAACTGCAAAATAGTATCAATCCAAACGACAGTAACCTTATCAAACGAGGTCCACCTAAAACAATTGAAAAATGAGTGATGATAATGAGACACCACTATTGAGTTTAATCTAAACCTCCAGTGGTGTTGCCTCTAAATCTTAGATCTAGTGAAATGATTAGATATAGCTAATAGTGACCATTTGAACTGGTGCAGAATTCTGATGAACTCGTCAGGTGATGATCACCATGGCTAACCAGATGAGGTGAAGTCATCAATAGCCAGATATAGTCACTTGATTCATCTGTGGTTGAAGTCATGATCTAGATCAACCACGACCAAAATAATGATGAACACGATAAATCTGCATTGCTCTTCTAACTAAGCCCGAAAGATAGGCTTATATTTGTATGGTTATTGCACAGTTGATTAAAGTATATGTTCAAATAGGTCTTCTGGTTTACAAGATGGTGATCGATACATATTACTCGAAGTGATACAAATTATGATAAATAAGGGGCGATACAAGTGGGCACGTTGAATGTTTTAGATTGGACCGTTGTTTCAATATACTTCTTAGTTTTGATAGGGGTGGTCTGGTGGTCATCGAGAAAGCAGGACACAACCGAAGACTATTTCCTAGCCGGCAGGAACATAGGATGGTTTGCCATTGGAGCATCCCTATTTGCATCCAATATAGGGTCTGAACATATTGTAGGCCTAGCTGGGTCCGGTGCCAACAATGGCATGGCCATGGCCCATTGGGAGTTACACGCTTGGGTGATGCTGATGCTAGGCTGGATCTTTGTGCCTTTTTATTACACGAGTGGTGTGTTCACCATGCCAGAGTTTTTAGAGAAAAGGTTCAATAGTAAAACCCGTTGGATCCTTTCGTTGGTGTCTCTAGGGGCTTATGTTTTGACCAAGGTCAGTGTGACCGTTTACGCAGGGGCCGTTGTTTTTGAAGTGCTGCTGCCGGATACGTTTGGCTCACCGGAAAATGCATTTTGGGTAGGAGCTTTCTCTACAGTGATCTTAACGGGCATATACACGGTTTTTGGAGGTTTCCGAGCGGTCCTCTATACGGACACGGCCCAAGCGGTCATCTTACTCATCGGATCTGGATCGATCACTTATTTTGGTTTAGGACAACTTGGAGGGTGGGGAGAATTGGTTGATTTTTGCCAAAGCAATGCTTCAAATTATCAACTCTGGCGTCCACTCGAACAAGATGGTGTGCCTTGGTGGAAAAATGGAGATTTTCCATGGTTGGGTATACTGATAGCCTCTCCTATCGTCGGTATTTGGTACTGGTGCACGGATCAGTATATTGTGCAAAGAACTTTAGCGGCCAAAGATCTGAAAACGGCACGTCGTGGTACCATATGGGGAGGTTTCTTAAAGGTGTGGCCGGTGATGATTTTTTTGATTCCAGGTTTGATTGGTGCCGCTCTTCACCATAAAGGAGTGATCGCCATGACCACCGTCGCTGGCGGCGAGTTTAAAGGTGACGAAGTCTTTCCCAATATGGTGGCAACGCTCTTGCCCCAAGGATTGCGGGGTTTGGTGGTAGGCGGTATGTTAGCGGCATTGATGAGCTCCCTTTCCTCCTTGTTCAACTCATGTGCTTCACTGTTCACCGTTGATATTTACCAAAAGCTTAAACCGAAATGTGACGAAAAAGAACTGGTTAAAGTGGGACGTGTGGCCACCTGTGTGGTCGTGATTCTTGGCTTGTTGTGGATACCTATCATGAAGGTGGCAGCCGAGAACGATGGTTTGTATAAATACCTTCAGGGCGTTCAGGGTTATTTGGCTCCTCCTATAACGGCGGTTTTTTTATTGGGCTTGTTCAACCGAAAGGTCAATGGAACTGGAGCAGTATGGGGACTGAGTGTAGGCTTCGTGTTGGGCATGCTCAAATTGACAGTTGAAACTTTTTCCAGTTTAGGCTTTTTGACTCAAACGTGGTTGATCAACTTTGGGGAATTCAATTTTCTGTATTTCTCCGGCGTTCTGTTTGTCGTCTCTTCAATGGTGATCATTTTGGCTTCAAAACGTGAAGGAGCACCGGATGAGCAAAAACTCAAGGGTTTAACTTATTTCACGATAGATAGAAAGGCCATCAAGGCGAGCTATGACACGATCGATATCGCGACGACTGTAGGAGTTTTGATTTTTGTTTTTGGGGTCTATGGCTACTTTAGTTTTTGGATATAAGTTGAGCCAATCAAATCCACAAAGAGGAACTTGAAAGCGCTGACCACTATGGATTGACCTATGATAAAATCACCGTTGAAAAACGGTGATTTTATCGTACAAGAAGTCTCTAGCTTTCTCGAGAATCAAGGCCAGATATGGGCTTTTGATTGTCTATAAAATGAGAAGGGCCACCAAATGAAGCACAGGCCTGTGCCCTACTTTTTGTCTACGCACAAAACCTGTTTTGTGCGTAGACAATATGATAACATAAGACCATCAACCGTTGATCTAAAAGACCTCTAGTCCTAGTTTATGGGCAACCTGGTTCCAGCGCAATTCCTTTTTGAAAGATCTTAGATCAGTTTTCTCGTCGATGAGCAGCATTTCAACACCTGCTATATCGGCAAAGTCTTGAAGGTGAGATGAGGTCAACGCTTGGCTATAGCTGGTATGGTGTGCCCCACCAGCTAAAATCCATGCGGTTGCCGCCGTTTGAAGGTTGGGCAAAGGTTGCCAAAGTGCTCTGGCTACAGGTAATTTTGGCATCGGTTCGACGGAATCAATAGTTTTAACCTTATTGATGAGCAGACGGTAGCGATCGCCCATTTCGATCATTGTAGCATTGATAGAGTCCGAAGCCGGGGCGTCGAAAACCAATCTCACGGGATCTTCCTTACCTCCTATGCCGAGGGGATGAACTTCCATTCGAGGCTTGGTTTCTGTTGAGGCTATGCTTGGGCACAACTCGAGCATGTGGGCTCCGAGCACCAGATCCCGACCTTTTTCGAAGTGATAGGTGTAATCCTCCATGAATGAAGTGCCACCCTTTAAACCTTTAGCCATGACCTTCATGGAGCGCAGCAAAGCTGCTGTTTTCCAGTCACCTTCGGCTCCGAATCCGTAGCCCTCAGCCATCAGTCTCTGGGTTGCGATACCGGGCAGTTGTTTCATGCCATGGAGGTCTTCAAAGCTATTCGTGAACGCTCCAAAACCTCCGTCAACTAAGAACCGTCTCATGGCCAATTCTTGGCGAGCAGCCTCTCTTAGGGAGGAGTTAACGTTTGGGGTGAGCCCCATGTTGCAGAGGTCGTATTCGGAAAGGTAGACATCAACCATCTCGGTCACCTCGTTTTCATTCACTTCAAGGATGGCGTCAGCCAGATCGCCAACACCGTGGCCGTGCACCTCGTAACCCATTTTCATTTGGGCAGATACCTTGTTGCCTTCGGTAACGGCAACTTGACGCATGTTGTCGCCAAACCGTACCACCTTGAGTTGACGACTATCGTCCCAGGCCGCAGCTGCTCTTGTCCAAGTCGCTAGTGATGAGATGACATCTCCTGAACGCCAATGGCCCACGATCACTTTCCTATTGATGCCCAAACGTGTTCCGATATGCCCAAATTCTCTGCCTCCATGGGCGGATTGATTCAGATTCATGAAATCCATATCGATGTTGGCCCATGGGATGTGCTCGTTGAATTGAGTGTGGAGGTGGCAAAATGGCTTAGCGAGCTCGCTCAGTCCCGATATCCACATTTTCGCAGGGGAAAAAGTGTGCATCCAAAAAATGAGACCGATACAGTTCTTATGATTGTTCGCTTCGCGGCAAAGTTTGAGTATTTCTGTAGAGCTTTTGCCAAGGCCCTTGAACATCACCTTCGCTGGCATTTCCTTGTGGTCATTGAGATATCCGCTGATGCATGCAGAGTTTTGTTCGACCTGTGACAGGGTTTCATCGCCATACAAGTGTTGACTGCCCGTCACAAACCAAACTTCTAGCTGATCGTAGATTTTCATCGATAGTTTCACTTTCTAATTTTCAAAATGGAATTGTTTTTGGCCGTAGTAAGCATGTTCACCATGTTTACGTTCAAAGTGTTTTTTCATCAGACTCTGCTTCAATTCATCGGTTTGAAAAGTTAAAGACCATGCCGCCCGAAAATAAGCAAAACAACCCCATCATGGCTGCTATGCTTCACGCTATGGATCATGAACTCAAGGTTCTGCTGGACAAGTTAGATGAGTTGGACCTTGCCAAGGACACCATTGTGATCTTCACGTCCGATAACGGCGGATGTCACTGGTCCATGGCCAAAAAAAGCAAGCAAAAGAATGCAGCCACTGAAAACATCACTGCAAACCTGCCTTTGCGTGGAGGAAAATGCTCTTGGTATGAAGGTGGAGTTCGCGTGCCCATGATTGTGCGCTGGCCAGGTCAGGCCGCGGCCAATACAAGCCTAGATGTTCCCGTTCACTTGATCGACATATATCCAACGGTCCTAGCGGCTATCGATGCTCAACCCAAACCGGACCAGGTGTTGGATGGACTCGATTTGGCGCCGCTCTTCGCCCAAGAGGCCTTCCCCGAAAGACCTCTTTTCTGCCATTTTACAAGGAAACTGACGACGGCTGGCACCCCAGGGGGATCATTCGTTCGCATGGGAGATTTTAAACTGATTAGGGTCTATGGCGGCATCAAAAAAGGCGGTCACGACAAATATATCCTCTACAACATCAGCGAGGACATTGGAGAGACTCAGGATGTCTCGGAAGCACACCCCGAAAAAGTGAAACTTCTAAAAGAAAGGCTCAACCTTTGGCTCAGCGATACCGGGGCCATGGTGCCACAACCCAACCCCACATACAGGTTCAAATAGACATGAAGCTTGTCTTCAAAAGCTGTCTTGGCATCAGTCTATTGATGTTTTTGGGTCAAAGCCTTAGCGCTAAAAACCCCATCGTGCCCAAGGGTGTGTATATAGCAGATCCAGAAGCCCATGTCTGGAACGACGGTAAGCTTTACATCTACGGTTCCCGCGATGAGAGCGATAAATACTGGTGCTCCCACCGCCACCATATCCTATCTACCCGAGACATGAAGACCTGGAACATGGACGAGGACATCATCGTTTCAAAGGGCAAAGGCGATAGCATCTCATACATGGATAAACTCCTCTTTGCTCCAGATTGTGGTTACCACAACGGCACCTATTACCTCTACTTCTGCTCCCCAGGTCGTCCTTTCTCCGAAGGAGTGGCGACGAGCGACTCTCCATATGGACCTTTCAGCAAGGCAAAAGAGATCAAAGGTGCCCATAAGATCGACCCGGCCATTCATATCGATGAAAATGGCCAGGGCTATTACTACTGGGGCCAGGGCAAGCCCCTTGGGGCTAAGCTTAAACCCAACTTGCTAGAACTAGACCCCACCAGCATCGTCAACGTTCTCGATGCCCCAGGCGTGAAGGCATTCCACGAAGGAGCTTCCATCCGCAAAATAGGCAACAGGTACTACCTCGTCTTCGCAGACCACAGTCGCAACAAGACCCCTAGTTGTTTAGGTTACGCCATCTCAGACCATCCCCTTGGGCCCTTCATCTACCAAGGCATCATCATCGACAACAAGGGCTGTGACCCATCTTCATGGAACAATCACGGTTCCATCGAAGAGTTTGACGGACAATGGTATGTTTTTTACCACAGGTCCACCCACAATTCAAAAAAGATGCGCAAGGCATGTGTGGAGCCCATCACCATCAATGAAGATGGCACCATCAACGAGGTGGAGATGAGCTCCCAAGGGGCAGGTCCAGCCCTCAATCCATACGAGCGCATTGAAGCGGAGAGCGCCTGCCTGTTGAGTGGTCACGTTCGCATAGCAGCCATCCATAGCACCGATCTACCCGAAGAAGGACTAACTCAGATCCACGCTGGCGACAGCGCTGCCTTTAAATACATCAACTTCGATCTAGGTACCCGTCAGGTTGAAATCAAGACCCATGATGTTGCTTGCGGTGGTCAAATAGAGATCGCTATTGGCTCACCGCAAGGAAAAATCATCGCTCGCTGTGAAGTGTCTAGGCTTGATGATCCTTTTTCCTATGGCGTTAAACGGTTTGATGTTGATAACATCAACGGCACCCACGCCGTTTACCTCAATTTTAAGGGTCCTGAAGGGCACCTTTTTGATCTAGACTGGTTGAGCTTCAGTCCTTCAAGCTGAAGCCAAAAAATATGATATCATCTACTGACCCTTGAACACTTGAAGGTGACTCTTGTGTCATCCAACACCCCCCAACAAATCACAGCTATGCTGAAGGATTTGTTGGCTTGGCCCATCGAAAACTTTATTGTTTTTTGACTTAAGCTGTTTTGCGGGTGACCGTTTGTGACGTATTTTTAGGCCTGCGTCTAGGTAGAAAATCCACATTGTGAGAGCAAAGTAAATTACCACTGCATCCCAGATTCATGGACGCATGTCTAAAGTTATATTGCTCAGTCAAGGATACGGTGTGACATGAAAAATACCTAATGGAACAAAACTATCTGTGTCAGGTTTTGTTTTGAAAGGTTGAACAGCTTTTGGACTTATCGTGGCGAATGATTGAAGAGGTGAGGGACGTTGGGAAAGTCAAAACCCTATCCCGTACCTAAGGAGAACTCTTATCTTGGCGATAGATGATAGCGTGCTGACACCATAAATAAAATAAAGGTAATTTCTTCTGTGATAAATATTGTAATATTATGTTTAAAAACAATTTTATGATAACGTTTCACCACCAGCAGTCCCAAGCGGTGCCAATAACGTGTGCATCATATTCTCCATTCTTATCAGAACCGATACCCTCTATTTTATTTTCTATTCCCCTATCTCGGCCAGTTCTCACTACAGTGAGTGTATCTTCAAAAAAAAGAGAAGCCACATGAAGGTCTAACATCAAATAATTTTGTTGGAATATACCATGAAGAGAATCAAAATAGATCTCTTTATGATCCGTAAAGTTTAAAAGCCTATGAGGATTCACAGCACCACTCTGTGCTTTTACGATACCCATAATATTATGCTTCTTAATGTAGTCCGTCCACCCTATCGCAAGACTAGGCTGAGAGATATCGCCAGTCCTCATGCTGTAACCATTCTGCTCCGTCACAATGCCACGTCCTCTCTTGCTCAAAATTGACGTCTTATCAAGGTATGGGTCCTCATCATTAGCTATAAAATTTGGCGCATAACTCCTAACATTTTTAATCTTCCAATCTATTCTTGGACTATCGTCTTCTGGACAAACATAAATCTCACTTTCTGGTAGAGATTGATCATGATTATGCCCAAGATTTTTCTCTGCTGAACTCAAGGCCCTACGATCATCGTATCCGGATAAATGATCATCCCAACTCACCTGATTGCTGCCAAGCTTTAAGTTAGAGGGGTACCGATCGTCGTGATCGTGACAATAATTATCAACGGCTAGACCAATCTGTTTGAGATTGTTCATGCAGTGCAAGGCGTTTGCTTTTTTACGGTACGATTTTAGCGTTGGAGATAGCAGGGAGGCTAAGACAGCCAAGATCGAGATGACGACCAATAACTCAATGAGTGAAAAGTGATTTTTACAAGACATTGAAGCCATGGCCTTATAGGAGTGAGCCTTCCTCCCTAGTTTACTAACTGGCATGAATAATCCAAAACAATTCTTGTTGAAAAGACGAGACCAGAGCCAAAGTTGAACTCAACTTTCTGGCAGTACATCAAAATAAACCCCACACTTGTGGCGAACGCCCTCAAAGGAGCTATCGCGCAAGCGGGCAGATTGATCTTCATGGAGGTGGATCTGGATATCGTATAAGGTGACCTTGCGGCTAGATTTGAAGAAAAGGGCCACATCTTCCACCTGATGAGGAAATCTATAGTTGATGCGATAGTTGGTCTCAGAGCGATCGAGATCAAGGGAAGCTGTTTGGTTCTCAAGAAAGAAACCGTTAGCCTGAAGCCTCAACATGAGATTTGAGGGCCCCTTGCACTTGAAGGAAATATCGAGTACACTCCCACCGCGAATCTTGTCTATGGGGTCGAAACATCTGATGAGCCCGCCACTTTTAATGGTGCCCATTTTCTTGTCTTGCAGCTTCACCACATTCACAGCACTGTGAAAAGGAACGGTGTAGACACTGCCCTCCCAAGAGCCATCCGCAACTATGCTTTTGATCAGTCCGGTCGTGCCCTCCACCGAACCTATGCCAACCAAGTCCATGTTCCTCTTTCCGCGCGCATGGGGGACCACCTTGGTGATTCCACCGGCAACGTGGGGGCGAGGCTTATCATTTGAGGCAGAAAACATATTCCAGCCCTTGAGTGCAGCTTGGTTTTGGCCAGGATAATCCTTCGGAGACCAAGCCATATGATGGATGAAGTATGCACCGCTGTTCCATAGTTTGAGCAGTTGCTGATAGGAGTCACTGGGGCTCGTGTTCCTGGGCGCGTACTCCCCTAAGCTTGTCATAGAAAACCCCGAACTGTAAGCGCTATTGATCATGGTCTGCGGATTTTGATACCAGGTTTTGTAGCGAGTGAAGCCAAAACCCGTGCCGCTGTGCAAAAGAAGGTCCACCGGCGATACCCTTCGGGACGGTCTAGTGAATCCATTCAAGCTCGTTCCAACATAAGCGTCTGGTATCTGGTGGGATTTGATGGTCTCCGGAGCAAAGCCAGCGAGTAGAGCCTCCCTGTAGCACTCAAAAATCTTCCTGTAGACGGTTCTCATGTTGAACCTGAACCACTGCTCAAAGAAGGGGTTCTTTTCGTTATCGTAACGGTCCCATTCACCGCGATAAAGATCGCGGGGGGCATCAAAGAACTTAGCCGTGAAGGGTGTCTTGAATGAATCGTTGATGGCCTCTAGGGATCCATAGTGATTGATCAGAAAATGATAAAAGTTTTTAATGCTCTCGGGGTTATAATCACCAATGGACCTCAGACCTTCTCCATCGGATACGATTTCAAACTCGTGCACCGGCTCAACGGCGATGAAATGCTCTGGGTTCATGCGATGCTGAGCCACGATAGCTCGCAAGGAGGCCCTGAGTCCGTAGGTCATGACTTTCTTCAACAGGGGCAAATCATCATAGTTGTAAGTCAAATCTTTAGCAGGACCGTTCAGTCGGTTGAGAACGCAATAACGAGGCACTTTGCTCCTGGGCAGGAACTCGTCATACCAGAATTTATGGTTCTTCCTTTGGCTTGTTGTCGCTTCCCATAGGGCAGGGGGCGATGAATCGAAATTGGACAAGTATTTGTTCATGAATTTTTGACTGGACTGAAGGTACTTTTTGTAGCTGCCATAAGCGTTAGCAAACCCCTTCATTTCCTTGGCGTTGATGGAGTTGTGGGCTCTCATGTATACGAAATGCCCTCTCCGAATGTAGTCCCCAGTCTTGAAGTCTTTTCCTTCTATTTTATTATCCCAATGGAGGCCAGCATTTTGTTCTCCAAAAGACTGCTGTGGTGCGATCCAAAAGGTGTTCTCACGACGCCCCACGTCAAGTGGACGACCATGGCCCTCGCTAAAAGCAACCATTTTAGAGGCAATGGGGTCGTCTCTAACGACAACAAAATCAGAAAAAGCAGACGGAAACAATCGCTTTTGCTCAGCTTTTGATGAACAACTGAGCGGGATTCGAGTCTCCTTATCTTTGCCATCAAGTCTCACACACTCCTGGGACCGTGAAGAGTAATAATGGATCTTGTTGTCTAGAATGCTCAGATTGATGTCAGCGGCACCATATTTTGAGTTTTTAACAGTATACTCATTCAAAAGCTCACCTTTGAGAGAGTAGATCAGCACCACTTGTTTCCTAGACTGTCTTTTGCGTGAACACACAGCCAGCTCATCACCCCTACTAGATCTCCAACAATTGCCAACAGCAATACTAAAAGGTGGTGTGACAGCTCGGTCAACCGCTATGGTGTGAAGCAAGGCTCCAAAGCGAGAAAACAACTTGATCTGGTCATTTTTTTTATCCAAGAGAGGCGCTGCCGCAATGATCACCTCACCGGCCTGATTTCTTCCAGTGCTGACATCAACACCGCCCTGAACCTCCTCTGGAAAAGCTAAGAACTGGGTCTCGCAAGTGCCATATTGATTCAAGATACGGACCACGGTTTTATTCGAGGGGTGTTCACCTTGTCCAACGACAAGAGCTGGTGCAAAATCGACACGATTAGCAAACTCTGAATGATCTTTGGTCTGGGCATCCAGGTCCAGTTCTCTATCAAAAGTGAAAGCCAGGGTTTTCGCTCCTTTTGTGGAGTGGGCCACGGTTTGCTTTTGGAAATTGAAAGTTCTCAGTTTTGATGGTGACACTCCGAGGGGGATCTTATTCGCTTTGACCACTAACATGTCCCTCGCGCTGGACTCCTCACCCCACTCCCTTTTGAAGGTGGATAGTTGTAGGTCACGCAACCAGTAGGTTTGTATAGGCGTCTTGACGAAATCCAAGCGGAACGAACCCGTTGGACTCTGAAATCCAGATTCCGCATTTCTCAGATCAAACACAACCCTCTGCCAAGTGTCAGAGGCAGCAAGGCCTTTGAACAGTCTCTTTTCGGGCTGAAAAGGGTCGCCAAAATAAAGGTTGACCGTGGCATCTTTTTTGGCTTTGTATTCAAAAGACAAGTGATGAATGGTTTCTGGGTTGTACCTCACCTTTTCAGCCTTGGCCAAAATCGTCTTGTGTCCTGATTTTGTCAGCTCCAACTGATAAACCTGACCTTTGGATTTCTTGAATTTGATGCCTTTGATGTCTTTGTTGGTGAGTTGGAGGTATTGGGACAGCGACTTTTGCGAAGATTTTGCGCAAAAGATAGGCTTGATGCCCGAAGCCATGAATAACAAAATCCAAAACGAGATCAGTAACGGTTGAATCCATGAACTTTTTCTACGATCAATGAAGCCAGATCGTCTTGCCATTTTATGAAGTCGCGGGCACATCAATAAAATATCAAACGCATGGTGATGGTTCATGTTAAGGAGAAAAGCTGAAACATTCATATGTGTCACTCGCTATAAAAAATGACGATGCCACCTTTTTAGACCATAGCCATTAATGGTCATAAGCCCTAACAGTCGCTCACATGATGACCATTTTTAGCCATGTTTTTTCCTCAACCATACCAAAACTTATGGTGGGAACATTCATGGTTGAGCTGAGCCATGACGAAAACAACAGGCCTCGCTATGATCGCAAAAAAAGCAGGTCGGTACCCTTTCAATGAGCGTGATCCCTCACCATTGAGTTGTTACCAACACTAACCTTACCTAAACCTGAATCCTATCTTAAGTCCTATGAGAGATCACTCACGAACAAACCTTTTTTCAGCTTTAATGTTCGCGGTGATCACCATGGTGATCAAACCTATCGACGCCAAAGTAGCATCGGTGCACAACCGCCCCAATGTCTTGTTCCTATGTGCTGATGACTTGGGCTATGGTGAACTGGGCTGTTATGGTCAAAAGGTCATCAAGACTCCATTTCTCGACGAACTGGCCTCTAAAGGAGCTAAATTCACGCGTTTCTATGCAGGCAATGCC
>JACLAC010006136.1_pt1 | contig 15683 bp, 14 predicted proteins | sample 8027881 | NCBI WGS metagenome assembly JACLAC01 (sample SAMN15725517, study PRJNA655200) | protist metagenome | isolation source: fluorescence activated cell sorting (FACS) single amplified genomes of... | place: Spain: Blaines Bay Microbial Observatory, Mediterranean Sea | collected 2016-01-19
ACAAAACTGTTCGTCGCTTAAAAAATATCCACCTCAGTATTTGTCATGGGAAGCTCTTTTATGTCGTCATCTTCCTTTCCCTCTGGTGGCGGACGTACTTTCATAATGATTCTAAATGTCAGCTTATAGATTATGAGACATAATTTATGTCATATGGTCTATATAAAATCATATTGACACAAAAACCAACATTTACGTCATTTTCCTTTCAAAGTATTATTTCTGGTCTCCACATTTTTGACTTCAGGCCGATTTGACTGTTGCTGCACCAGAGAGTCACATGCCCCTATACTCACGTCAGTTTTTGGTTAGTTTCTTGAAGGTAGCGCTCATGAGTTTTTTTCAAATTGTTCAAATCTATACGAATCGATTCATTTTCTGATTGGGCCTTGATCTTATCTGTGGTCAACATGACAATCTGATTGGCTCTCGCTTCTGTATCCACTAGATGTTGATCGTCAGCATCTTCATTCATTTTTGCAAGACTCTAAATAAATGATAATAGTATTTTATAATTTATAAATAGGTTGAATTTCGGGATTAGGATAAGACATAACTAGGTTAAATTCCGGGAATTTTTGGATTTTTGAACCCAGCGAATGAAACTTTAATCTGAATAGCTCAGATCGTAGAGCTTCAAAAATCATTTAGATTGATACCAAACTCGAACCCATTTCCTGGGAACTGAACCTCAAAAATCCACTTTCTAACTTTTGCGTGGGCGTTTCAGTGGGTGGGCATCTTCGGGCAAACTTTTCCATGTATCAAAAAAATTCCACATCTTCTGATATGAATGATGTCACAGAGAGCGACAGAGGAAAAATGGTTTTCCCATGAAAAACCGACCAAAAAATGGAAATTACGGGGGTTAAAATTGCGTGGTTTCAGGTGAAATCAAATAATTACCTCGGATTATTTATATATCAAAATGACCGTCGTAATACGATTAACACATTGAGCTATTTTGAGAATCAAACACCTACGCATATGGGTGCAGCCCACGCAATTTAAAAAATGAACCCAAATTTTAAAATCGGATTTCCAGGGAATTGGACAAAACTTTGGACATCCCCATTCAGTGAATCATGCCGATTCTGAGGATATCATAAGTTCTGCCCAATTCCCTGGGAATTCGATATTGAAATTTTTGGTAAGTTTTTGAAATTGCGTGGGTGGCACCTGAAGCGTGGGTGGTTCATTCTAAAAATCACTCAATGTGCTTATCTTATTTCGACGGTCATTTCGATATATATAGTCCGGGGTACTTATATGATTTTGTTTTCACCCACGCAATTTTAACCCCCGTAATTTCCATTTTGGTCAGTTTTTCATTGGAAACCATTTTTCTTCTGTCGCCCTCCGTGACGTCATTGATATCAGAAGATGTGGAATTATATTGTATAATGTGAAAAGTTTGCCCGGGAATGCCCACCTACCTAAACGCCCACGCAAAAGTTAAAAAAAAAAATTAATGCTCAGTTCCCAGGGAATTGGTTCCGTTTTTTTAAATTAAGGAAATACCTCACAAATGGTTTCTTTATCCTTCTTAATTTCAGTTTGCCATTTCTTCAGTTCTTCAATCGCTTCTTTATTTTCTTCAATGTCACCTTCGATTTCATTTCTTGCTCCTATTGTGTTGGCTGAAGTTTTATTTTCGGTCTGTCCGAAGCACCAGAATGATTCGAAGCAGCCATTCCGCTAAAATCACATCATCAAGCATACGCATCGAAAATTGTCCACTTACATTTTAGATTAGATCCCGTTTCCGGTGAGTCAGCTTTACTACGGTGGATTTTTTTAAGTGGCGGACAGTTTTGTATTTTTTTCTCGAAACTGGAAAGAGATATCGACCTAATTCTTTTTTTATCGTAATCTATGGCAAATTTGTACGGGGCTGAACTTTTTTCAGAATCCGGTCATGTCCGTGACGTCATAATGACGTCATCAACCTGGGTATCAACCTTAAAAAATCAAACTAATCTTTAAGGATCCTCACTTTTTGCAGCTACTAAACTCACTCATCTTGGTATGAAAATTGAAAAAAGTCCCTACTATAAATCTTGGGAATATGAATGGTGGTGTTATGAATGTTTCTCACTCAATGTAAGTTTTCAATTTAGACAAATCAAGTCATGTGATATCTCAAACAACTTATTAAGGTTGGGCTACCACTTGATATGAAATGCTTACAACTAGACGATCTACGTACCTGGAATATACTCAAAAATCACAATCCACCCGCAAGTGCTATGAGCCATGACGAACTAGCTGATATTTTCGAAGAAAACGTGAAAGTAAGTTGAGTCGTAAAAACGCTTGAAACTGAAGTTCATTTGGTGATTTACCCTCTCGAGTGAAAATGTGACTTTTATGAAATCGAAATCTTTTGCGACCTAAAAGTTTATGACCAAATGTAACAATATTCATCCCGATCGAAATTCAAATCAGAGATATTTTTAGAAATCAAAAGTACACGGTTATTTTAAAATATGCTCATGTGGCGCAAAAATGTACACACACTTTTCTCGAAACTTCACTACATTACTCGAGGACGCACATGACGAAATTTTCGAGCGTCAATTTTGGAAAGATTTGAGCCAAAAAATTGATGAAAAGAAAATACTAAATGATAATGATAATCTCCTTCAACGAGGCCCATTTGCCCAATTTAGATAAATTAGCAACGATTAGAAAATAACAAAACTGTTAGTTACCCATCTCACTTCAAAAAGACCAGAAATTCTAATCTCTACATAAAGATTTGCGCCACTCTAATGTAAAAAGATACGAATTCGCGCCAAAGTGACATGTAGATATTAAAGGTTCGGGTCGATTACAATTTTTCACTGCATTTAGAAACTACAGATAACTAAATCAAATAAATCTATATTCAAATCTATTATCAGTTCTAAAAATAATTGAAAACGGCCCTGAACAGTTTGAAGAGTGTGTTGCATCGAGACCAAGTAACCATTATATAACCCTAAATAACAAATTATTCATAGTCGTGGCGGACATTCTGAGCTCAAAATGGATAGCCGATGCGGGATAAAGATACTTACCTGCATTTGGTGGACATTGGTCGACGTTGTGGAGACCATTTTGAAGATCGACAAGGGTTTCACCGTTGATATACTGAAAAATTGTTATTTTCGGTCAAAATTGGTTAAATTAAGTCGAATTAGGTCAAATGGAGGTCAAATCACCTTCAAATCTTGGTGCTTTCCAGATGTTGTACTTGGAAGTGAACGCATCCGCTTGAAGTAGCCAGTGAGATCGGGTTGATCCATTAGTGCCGGATTCAAATCCTTTTTTGGGATGTTATAATCATTCACTGATCGATTTCTTTCTCTCAATCCGCGCATTCGACTGTTCATCATACCGGGCGAGCACAAGCTCAAGCATCTCCTGAACGATTTATTAGTGTCAAGTTCATTAGGGGTCATTTTGGGTCGAATCGATGGCCAGTCAGGTAACCAGAGTTGAGGGGACTCTGAGATCGAAAACTTACTTGGTACGGTAAGAAACTGGTGATTCTCCAAGTTTGTGATCACGTGATTGATTTCGACGGCTGATAAGGGCAGAGAGTCTGCGATCATTACCAGGAAGATTTGTTGGTCGCCGTTTTATTAAATCTATGACGATTGGGGCTTCAGAAAGCGATGTGAAAACTTTATCGTCTGGTGAAGATACCAAATTGTCCTCCTAAAATGACTTATTAGGATCTGCATGACTCATAAGTATGACTCATATGTATGACTCATAAGTTTGACTTATTTACCTGGAGGACGTAATCTTGTTCAGTCATTCGTTTTTCTCTTGGTGGGAATGGTTGTGCAAAATCCATTCGCACGCCAGCTCGTGAAAGTGACCCCTCGCGCTTTGGTGTCTTGCGAATTGGTGAACTACACGCCATAGAGTGCACGCCAGTGATTCCAACGTGTTTGGAGCTCGTTTCCGGGACTGTTGCACGACGTTTTCGGACGACCTTGAATCCATAACGGTGAAGTCCTTTTGACGGACCGCCAGAAATTGGTGAGCTGCCCACTAGTGGTGAAAGTGGTGAGTCCATGACTTTTGTAGAATCTGAAATTGATTTTATTTTCTCTGGCATTTTTTCTAACATTTTCAGCCGTTTCTCTGACACGGTTTTATGATCGGCAAGATTTTGGTATACGGAAGGATACCGGTGAAACTAGGTTGAAACCGGTATAAAACCGATAATTTTATTACTGTATGTCTAAAACCGATTTTTGCGTTTTATAAAAATTATTTTCGGTTCTTTTGATTTTTATTTTTCGGAAATTAAATTCAGAACGAACCAAAGAATGAAATGATTGTGTCTTCAAGTCAGAATTCGTCATTTTTTTGGTTCGATCTGACAAAAATTCTCACAAGGTTTCCCAGGGCCTAAGACGCACCTAGGTCGAACTTGGTGAGGTCAGATGGGGTCAGAAACGATGGAGTTTTTAGAGTAGGGAGTTTATATATGGGAATTTTATGTGGGAGTTTTGGCATTTCAATCGGAAATTGAACTGTTTGAACTCTCTTGAATATTTGAAGTGCACCCAAGTGCATTATGGAAAGTGCAAATAAAAAAGTTCCAAAATCTTTAGTTCTATTATAACTTCTAACTTCCGTTTGAGCTATCAAAAGTCCCATAAAACTCGTCCTTGTGGCCACGGGAGTTAAAATTGGTTAAAATTAGATTTCTCAAAATAGAATGTCTCAAGTTCAAGGGGAGGGGGTGTCAAAAGCTTACCAGTGAGCATTGCATCGGACATTGGTGATGCGAAAGGGGATGAAGCTGATCGAAATCTTTTTGGGGTCTTGACCGGAGTCCAAATTCTAGTTGATTCTCGTCCGTCCATGCCAACACATAATCCTTAACAATAACGATATTTTATTGGCCATATAAATTATGGCTCATATAGTTATGGCCATATAATTTATGGCTCATGTTCACTTCTAGCTGACCTCTCTGAGGACCTCTAAATGGACTACCTCAGAGATAGATTACGATTATGAAATCACTTTTAAAAACTCTTTCGACTCTCGTTTACTCTCAGAGACTCTCAAAGACTTTTTCCTTATTCTAAACATGTTCAATACTATCAGTTAGGGTACAAAACTTGTGAATACACCATAGCCTATGGTCCATAGGTCATCTCAGACGGTATCTGAAAGTTGCCCCGAACTTTCAATAAAGGGCGGACAGTCGAATTTTCACGTCCACTCGGCCGGTAAACGTTTCGTTAGTGAACTTATAAAAAGAAAACGAAAAATAATTTGTCGGACGTCCATTTGGACCCTGGTGGAAAAAGTAATCCTGTCCAACCTACTGATAACGAAAACGCTCGGCCTATTTTGAGGGGGTCTATCAAAACTGTACCAATGTGGCTCGATTACAAACCTTTTTGCGTCGACAGCAGTCTTTTTACTTTTTTGAATTTGTTCATCAAATTGTGATTCGACTTCTCGAAATAATTCTTGCAATGGATCTTTTTCGGTCAAATAAACCATTTCTAAGATAAAAATGAGAATAATAAGGTCGATTCGACCAAATTATTCCCCGAACAGCACAGTTACATAAACACAGTTATTTCTCTTTTCATAAAAAAATTTTTTTTTCTGTTTATTTTGGTTGCGATGAGTCATTTTCTATTCCGACCAATCACGAGCGAATATTATTTCGTGCGGGGAAAAATGTACCCAGCGCATTCATTTTAAAATTTACCCACGCAATCAGTCTAGTAGGGACTATGGTGGACGAGAGAAATCGGTTCATGGCCGTTATTCATATCGAAATACTTGGCAATTATTGTATTAAGAGAATTTTAAAGAAAAAAACATTTTTGAGAAGGTTAATTTTCGTATTCCTTCAGAAAACACGGACAGAGAACGACTGCGGTCCGGGCATCCTTGAACAGATAACTTCTTTATAGAAAACTCGAACATGGATCGAATTCAAGCGAGAAAATTGCTGAAAGGAGCGTTTATTTTGTTTTCAATTTATTTTCTAGTAAAATCTGCCATTCGGTCTCTCTTCGCTGATTTTACTGCCTCTGAAATATCCGATTCTGGTCTTTGAGATTTTCTTATGGTTTTTCGAATATTCCAATCTTGCCATCGAATTTTCTATATTCATATTTGCGCGTCGCTACCGTGTCTAAAGTTTTACCTACTACATAAAGATTCCCACTGTGAATGTGTCTTATTTATTTTACTTTTTAGTACCCCCGTCGATATTTATTCGAAATGTCAGGCGGAAAAGTCTCAAGCCTTCGAACTTCCTTCATGCTTTGTTACCATGGTTGGAGGTGGACTGTTCCCAAAAATCGTCAGTTCCAAAAAATCTTATGGCCGAAGAGCGCCATCGAGTGGTGGACATTTCATATTCAACACCTGGCCATTTATCAGATCATTCGAATTTTATAAATTCCAAATTCGAGTCAGATAAATTCAATAATTGAAAAGATTTGGTCAAAAATATGTTAAGAAGTTTTGGCTTTTTAGGAACTGGTTAATAAAAAGTGCGCTTAGAGACATTTTGAGCCGAGCTTATTTCGAGAATCTAAAATTGAGATGCGCTTATCGTGAAATTAACCATAACAAGCCATACTTCAAGGGTCAACAGCCTTGGAGTGTCACAAATGCCGAGGCAAACTCGATTCTAGTGGCGTCCTCGTGTCTGGCGATGAGGCTTGCTGGGCTGTCTCGGACGAGAGTCTGCTCGTGACCTGCGAAGACGGGAAGGACCTTTGTGGCATTGAGATTTATTCCGACTGGGCTGAAATTGGGGAACAGTACCACGAAATATTACGTGGTTGCATGAGCTCCGAAGATTTTATTGTAGACACTACTACCTCATGTGTTAGCACTGATGCTGGCATCACTGGACACACCAGAGATTGCATCAAAACATGCGACTCTGATAAATGTAACACAGGGACGTTTCAAACTCATTTCAAATATCCCATCGGGGCCGCACGGATTCCGGTGCTGATTCCGTCCACATTTCATGTCCGAGTTTGAAACAAAATAAAGACGAATTACTCCAAATGATGGAAACTGACATGGCTACTAATAATGTAGCTGAATGTAACCAATGCAGTGGCAAGGATGAATGTCTATCGGATGACAACCAAGCCGAATGTCCATTCTACGCCGATAATGCTTGTTTCAATCACAGAACCGAAGATAGCTCGGCCGATGGTGAAATTGACTATCGCATCATCAAAGGATGTTCCGCCTTTTCACAGAAGCACGAATGTCACGTGACGACGACTGATGACACTCAGACTGGAACTCATCAGTTGAAAAACTGCAGATCGACTTGCCAAGAACAGCTTTGCAATTATGGCGAACCAAAGGCCGGTCTGATGTGCTACCGATGTGAATATCATCAAGATCATACCGGTAAAATGATCGGTTTATCGGATCCAACATGCTGGAATGGGCAGCCATCAGACGAGCACGCTGTAGAGTGCGATGATGGAGAGCAATGTTTATTGGACATGCAAATAGATTGGCCCGTGGGTGGCTATCAAGAAGTGATTGTGCGTAGGCGTTGTGGTACCGAAGCTGATTTATATCCAGGTGCAAATGGATGCTACGATAATCTTCAGTTCCCTCTACCAGAATACATTTATAGAGATTGCAGTCTCCTCTGTGACGGCGACAGATGCAACGGTGCTGAGGTAAGTTTTCCTATTACATTTTTAAGCTCAAAGTTTTAGCGTATGTCACATACGGTATGTGGCATACCGCCGTATCGGAATAGAATTAATAATGATTTTAGCATTTCGAAGAAGTTTCTCTCCAACATTCAACCGGTCGCGAACCAGGAAGTTTAGAATGTCATACTTGTTCCTTTACCGAACGTCCAGATTCCTCCGTTTCTGGAAATGCAAACTGCCGTGCCAATGCGATGAACACTCCAACTACTGTGTGCCCAACCTACGCAGACACTGGATGTTTCACAGCTGGACATTGGATAAATCAAACACTTGGTGAAACTGTTTCCATCTTTGAAGAAGACCATCGCGGCTGTTCGTCTTTCGTTTTCGATAATTTCAACAATAACAACGGTGACTGCCACACATCCGTTACCGGTAACACTGTCGAAAGCAACTGTAAATATACTTGTACCGCTGGATCACAGTGTAACCAAAGCCCATTGGCCAAGCGACGACAATGTCATACATGTAATGCTGCTATTGACGTCTCTGGCGCCCCTGTTGGCACCACAAACAACGACTGCTGGGAGGATCCAAGGTCAACACCCATTCTTGAATGTGAAAACGAAGATGACATTTGCGCCGTTGAAATAATCGTTGATTGGTTTACCCGAGGTAATCACCTCGCCCAGGTCAAGCGCGGTTGTGTCCCTGCCGATGAAAAAACGGAATGTTCTGGAGGGTCTACCGGACGAAACATGTTCAAAGATTGTATCAAGCCATGTGTAGGCAACGCCTGTAACACCTACACAGATGAAGTTTCTGAAATGTTCAACCCAGATGGTCCATCAGTAGATTCATGTTTGACTTGCTTTTATACCGAATCAGATGGTGGCTACCTCAATGGCAATAAAAAATGTCTTGATGATCCAAAAGAATTCTCAAAATCATGTCCCGCCTACGCAAACCGGGGCTGTTTCCTTGGTACAAATGCGCATGTATGGGGTGATACTGAAGTTGCTGAAGAGGTTTACCGTGGTTGCTCCGCTTTTGTTATTGAAGATGATATCTGTTACGATGAAAATCTCAGTAGCATCACTGGCGAACTTCATGCATTCGGTATTTGCAAGAGTGCATGCGAGGGCAGGAATTGTAACGATGGTGAGATACCAGAGATTGACATCCCGATTGAAGGTGACTATCCAATATGCCAAGAATGTTCAGTTGCATTTGACCAGAATAACAACACTGTTGGAACTGGTGACCTCGACTGCATCGAAGGTGACAAGCGATTCAATCAGCTGTGCCCGAACAAGGGTGACATTTGTCTGACACAGATGACGGCAGACTGGCAATCACGTGGCAGAATAGACTACCGCATTGTTCGATCATGCTCATCTGGTTTCGCTGCTCCAAACTGCTTCGAAGGTCAATCTAATCTGATCTCTTACAAAGATTGCGAAGTCGAATGCGATCCCACCATCTATGGCGCTGGTTGTAACACGGGTCTGGAAGATGTTTCTGAAAAATTTTCAACTGGAAAGGTTAGCGAGTGCTTTGCTTGCGAATATTTTGAAAAGGATGATGGCAACGTGCAAGGAATTCCAAACTGCTTGGAAGAAATCAATCCAATGACAACGAAGATTCCAATTCATCAGTGCCCTAGGTATGCTGATACTTCGTGCTATCACGCAGCGTCATTTCACTCAGGTCGGTTTTCAAACTCATCCTCGCTTTCTGATCGGCCAGGACGTCCCGCCGTCCTCAGATTGATGGGTTTGAAAACTTTGAAAAGACTATCTTGACAATGGAAACGACTTTGAAGACGATTATCGTGGGTGCGCGCCATTTGAAGCTGCGGGATCTGCTAACAGACCCTATTGTGTTGAATCTACCATTGGTGGTCTTGATCATAAAAATTGCAAAGAAATATGTCAAGATGACCTTTGCAACACCAATCGCATCAATAAAGGTAGCCTCATTTGACCTCCACTGACCAGAAATGACCTCTTACATTAAGCAAAACGATGTTATACATGTCAAGAAACGCGAAACGTTCAAAATGAAACTATTGGTGTGAGTAATCCTGGCTGTTTCGACAAACTGGACGACAGCATGATCGTCGATTGCGCCCAAGATGAAGACTACTGCTTCGATGATATGGTCATTGATTGGTTACCAAAAGGCGAGCAACAGATTTGGATTAAGCGTGGGTGTTCAGCAGAACCAGCCCCAGGACCATGTCAAAGCGGTGAAGGTCAAAACGTGAAATACAAAGATTGTCAAGCCAGCTGCTATCCAACTGATGATCAACCTTGTAACAATGATTTAACTGTTGCTGAAAAATATCGTATCGGGGCTGAGACAAAAGTCAGTTCTTGTCATTCATGTCGATATGTTGAACATGACAATGGTGATGTTGAGGGCAACAAAAACTGCGAAAACAACCCAGCTGTTGGCGATTGTCCAATTTATGCTGACATTGCTTGTTATACAGGTGCTGCAACTCACAATGCTATTGAAGCTGGAAATGTTATTCGTGAGATATACAAGGGCTGTTCCACCTTTGTTGCGAAAAATGGCGAAGAGGACAAAGTTCAGGAACTCCCGAACCCTGACAGCGGTACCGTTCAAATGTACGGCATAACCAAAACGTCCTGCATCAGTGATAATTGCAATAAGGATCACAAGGCACCTCAAGAACCAGAAATTCCCGACGAGCCCGAACCAGAAACCAAAAACAGATGTCAAGTATGTTCTGTGACCGTTGACCAGTATGAACGACAAATCGGAACTGGTCAAATTGGATGTTGGAATGGTGATTCTGCTTTTGAACAAGATTGTGGGACCAACGAATACTGCGTTGTCGACATGGAAGTCGATTGGTTACCGCGTGGTCATTTTAACTATCGTGTCGTTCGCGGTTGCAGAGCCACTCCTGCACCAGAGAACTGTTACTCTGCTGGATCGAACCTTGTACAATACAAGGACTGCAGTGTCTCTTGTAAAATTGACGAAGACGGGCCAGGATGCAATGATGGACTGACCGATGTTGCAATGAAGTTCTCCGTCGGTAACGTCAGTGAATGCTATCGATGCGAATACTACGAAGACTACAACGGTAATGTTGCCGGTTTCCCGTTCTGCGGTGATGAAATCGATGTTTCAAACACTCAAGTTGAACTTTATTCTTGCCCTGTGTTTGCCGATGCTGCTTGCTATTGGGCTGGAAGCTATCACGATGACTACGCCAACGCTAATGTCGAATTCGAAGATGATTTCAGAGGCTGTTCTCCATTTACAATGAACCGTAACGATGAATGTGTCTCCAACAGCATCCAAGGTCTTGACCATCTCAATTGCAAGGGAACCTGTAATGAAAATGGATGTAACACCGATGAGATCCTTCGTCATTTGCAGTGTAATCAGTGCCAAACAACCGTCGATGCAGAGGGTAATCTTGTAGGTAGCGGTGACCGTCGATGTTTCGACAATCCAGGGACAGAGTTTATGGCAGACTGTCCAGCGGGTACCACTCACTGTACCGATCACATGATGGTAGACTGGTTCAGTCGCGGATTTCAATATTACACAATGACTCGTGGTTGTGCTCCAATCGACGAAGAAAAAAATTATGACGAACCAATGGAATGCGCTAATGGAATGTCTTCCAAGTTTGTCTTTAGAGATTGCTACACATTTTGCAAGGAAGATGGTTGCAACAACGATATGTCTGCTGGAGAGCTTCATCAAGACGAGGAGGGCTACCTCGAAACATCTTGCTTTACATGCAATTTCATTGAAGGTGATGATGGTAGTGTTTCGGGTAACACTAATTGCCCTGACACACCCACTGATGATTTGAAGAAATCTTGTCCCACCTACGCAAATCAAGCGTGCTTCACAGGTACCGCTATTCATAACTTTGACGGTGAAGACAAAGAAGAGGTATACAAAGGTTGCTCTGCTTTCAATCTGGGATCACCTCTTTATGATACCGATGAAATATCCGGTATTGAATATCGCTTAATCAAAGAAACATGCCGCGGTCCCAATTGTAATGAAGGTCACCTTGGTGGCAGTGACAATCCAGCCTGTCACGTTTGTTACACCCGAAAAGACCATCTTGGCAATATTATCAATGGTGATGCCGACTGTTGGTCCGATGATGAATTAGATGACAAGTTCATGCAAAACTGTTTCAACGAGGATGATGTCTGTATCACCGAATTGACTGTTGATTGGATTCCGAAAGGTGAACAAGTTGCGACTCTCCAGCGCCGCTGTGGCCCTCGACCCACCTTACCTGGCGGAAACGTCTGTTCTGAAATCAGAAGCGATTCTGGGATGGAAAAAAGATGCATTTCATATTGTGATACCAGTGAAGATGGCAACCTTTGTAATAACGATTTATCCGTTGAGGATGACTTCGATGCTGGTGACGAAGCTGTTGAGGAATGTTACAGTTGTCTCTATGGCGAATGGTACAATGGAAATGTTTTAGAAGGTTCCAATATTTATTGCCAGGCACCCGATGCAACAGGACTTGTTCCAACACAATCTTGTCCAAAATATCTCAATGCAGCTTGTTACACTGCTGCCACATGGCACAGTGATGGCAACAATGATTTCGAAGAAGACTACAAAGGTTGCTCTGCATTCAAATTGGATGACCATGAGCAAAGTTGCAGCGACTATGTTGTTAACGGTATCATTTATAAAAATTGCAAATCGACATGCGATGACGACAACTGTAATAGTGCCACTCCAACGAAAACCATGTCTTGTTACACTTGTGATCATACTGTGGATGCTGAGGGTAATTCCGTTGGTCTGGCCGCAATGGAATCATGCTTTTTCGATGTTCCAAACCCATCGTACATTGAGGAATGCGCTCCAGATGAAAATTTTTGTAAATCAGATCTTGAAGCTGATTGGTTCTTTGGTGGTATGATGACCTGGCGAATCAGACGTGGTTGTGCAAAATCTGCAGCTTCCTCGTCATGCACAGAATTTTCTCACAATTCGGATCAAATGAATTTCAAAGATTGTCAAACCAGTTGCATGGGCGCCAACTGTAATACTGGAACGACTGCACTTTTCAATAAATTCGATTCAGGAAGAACTGATGAGATTTCTTGCTATTCATGCAGTTATCTTGAGAATGATGACGGTACAAGCAGCGGCAATCGATATTGCATGGATGAAGCTGATCGTGTTGATGGTGCTGTGATGACTTGTCCAAGGTAACAATTCAGATTTGGCTCTGAATCGGCTGATATCGGCCTTTTCGGACATCAAAGCTTCCGATAGTGCATCGGCTGCTTGACCCAAATCATCGGTCACTTTATAGCTAACTTAGGAAACTTTCAACCGTATTTTTTAGATATGCCAATCATGGTTGTTTCATTGGATCAAATCTTCATGAAAACCAAGATGGTAATCAAGTTGAACAAGTTTTCAAAGGTTGTTCATCTTTTGTTGTCCAATCACCAAACTGTGACATTCAATACGATTTCAACGCAGGTTCTGACACTTATGATTTGGCTGTTTGCAAAGAGTTTTGTAACGAGGACTTATGCAATAGAGAACACAATCGACCAGAGCTTGATGATTCAAATTATCAAAGGCAAGGTTCAAAATAAGCCGCATAAAAATGCACTACGGGTAGTGCAATCACGTGTTTGAACCAGTACTAAAGATGTTACACATGTCAGGCCACTCAAGACCATTCTGGTAACAATGTTGGCTCAGGTGATCCAAACTGCTGGGACAAACCAACCAGTACGGAATCTCAAATCTGTAATACTGACGATGATTGCCTCACAGCCGTGACTGTTGACTGGTCACCAATGGGAGAGCAACTTGTCCACATTGCTCGTGGTTGCCGTGCACCAAGAGATACACCCATACAAGGCATCCCATGTACTGAAGTGGCTTCTAGTGACGGAACCTTCCATGTGAAAACATGTGAAGAGACTTGTCATGAAAGTGAATGCGTTGTTGACTTTGAAGACGTCGAAAAACATTTCGATCAGGGTAATGATATCACGTGTTACGATTGCATTTATGGCAAACTCGCTGACGGGTCATTTTTGCCAAATTCAAATATCAATTGCAGAGAACCAGTTGCAACTGAAGAGACGGTTCCGTTTAAAGAATGTCCAAAATTGATGAATGCAGCATGTTTTACTTCGTCATCGTTCCATACAAGTCTCAAAGGTGAATATGATAGAGATTTCAAAGGTTGCTCGGCATTCAAACTGGATGGCGATGACGATGAAGACGCATCGGATGACGAATGCACCACATACACATCGAATGGCGAAGTTCATACTACTTGCAAACAGACTTGTTCCAGTGATAAGTGTAACAGTGTCACACCGACCAAGGTACTTTCGTGTTACACATGTGACACTACTGTTGATGGTCTCAATAACACTATTGGTTACGGCCAGGAAGACTGTTGGTCAGAAAGTCCTAATCCAAAATACATGGAAGAATGTAGAAATGGAGAAGAATTCTGTAAAACTGATATTGAAGCTGATTGGTTGATAAATGGCAAGCAGTCCTGGCGAGTCAGACGCGGCTGTTCGAATGGCCCCGCACCACAATCGTGCTATGAATTCAATGGAAATGGAATGCACTTGAAAGATTGCACTACCACGTGTTCCAAATCTGGATGTAATAAGGGACTCTACGAAACTGCAGCACTTTATGATAAGATTAGACCAGAAATCAATTGCTACACATGTGAACACATTCAAAACGAAAATGGAATTGACAGTGGAAATAGCAACTGTGGTGATGAACCAGACAAGATCGAGGAATCAAGCAAGCTTTGTCCAGTTTATGCAAACGCTGGTTGCTATGCTGGCACCAATGCCCATTACGTTAGTTTCACAGTTTTATGGGTGATACATTTTATTGGCGGGTATTGGTGACATCCTTTAATTTAATTATCATCATCATTTTGTCTCCGAGAGCCGTCACCAACAAATTCTTTTTAGGACACGGAAGCGGTTCTCTATGAACAAGTTTACAAAGGCTGTTCAACTTTCGAGTTACCAGAAACAGAGTGTGGCACTTTGACAAATATCACCATTGACGGCAATAAGGCAGACTACGGTGTTTGCAAAGAAACTTGTTTTGGTAACAACTGTAACCGATATCATGAACATCCAACAATCAATTCAAAGTCTTGCTATTCTTGCAGCATCATGAAGGTATAAGCGCTATAAATTGTATTACCTGGTATATAATAGTTCATAATAATTTTTATATTGCAATTTTTAAAAATTGCGAGTATAACTTTGATAGAATTTATTTTGACAGTAATAATTCGAGTATAACTTTGATACAAGTAATAATTCAATCAGTCTAAGAAGTTTTGTTCAAAAATTGATTCAAATCAGTACTTGATTATTTTTGACGTTCATCGTGAGTGGTACGCGATGGTTAACTTTGTTTAGGTTATTGATTCATAAAAAAGCAGAATAGTTTCAAAAAATTTTGAAACTTTTTGGATATTTCATAAAATTCGATTCATTTTCGTACAATAATCATGGTTCGACGGTCTTTTAAACCATTAAACAGCGCCACTAAATGTCTCGGGTACCAAGGGTTCCATCTGGCGGTAATAGAGCGTAACCGTTAATTGATACCGTCACCCTTATCTTTGATTGAGCATACAAATTCGGAAAAATAGCACGAAATTTAATATGAATTGATTTATTAAGGATCATATGGGAAATACCCTTGGATATGCTGACGAAAACTGTTGGGAATATCCATCACCACTTGACCGCGTTCAATGTGCATCCGATGATATCTGTTTGACCGAGATGAAAGTCGAATGGTTCCCGAAAGGAGAACAAATTATGTCTTTCGAGCGAAAATGTGGAAAATTACCCGAAGATTTACCTGGTGCATTCATTTGCAGTGTCGAAAGTGACGAACTTTACAAAAAGAAACAGTGCGTCCAAAGATGTACCGAAGAAGGTA
>JACLAC010002477.1_pt1 | contig 15680 bp, 4 predicted proteins | sample 8027881 | NCBI WGS metagenome assembly JACLAC01 (sample SAMN15725517, study PRJNA655200) | protist metagenome | isolation source: fluorescence activated cell sorting (FACS) single amplified genomes of... | place: Spain: Blaines Bay Microbial Observatory, Mediterranean Sea | collected 2016-01-19
AATGAGCTTGAAATGGTTATGTCTCTGTTTTCACACGTGGAAGAAAGTCTATCTCATGAAAACACGTCCATCGAAACCGAAACCGTCTTGAATAATTTTTTAAATGCAATTTTGCATCGACTACTAGACGATTTCAAAAGTCACTTAGATTTATGCTCAGCCGATGGCCCAGTCCCGACATTATCGTCAGAAGCCAGAGACGTTATAGGGTTTATGCATCTCGTATATTGCTACTTCATGTCATTGACTGCAGAACCGTTTGATTTTGAGAACCGTCTCTGCCAGTTACTGGTGAAACACATGTCATTGTTTTTTCGTGAATGCGCGACAGCGATACAGTTGGGGATCGTGTCTAGCGACGGAAGTGAAAATATAGAAAACGCCGTCTCCATTATTGGCCTATTTTTTGGAAAGTTGTGGTACCAAAGCATTGTTTATTGCTCCTCTTTTGCCCACAACGCAGAAGCGGCCGATATTTTAGTCGCACCCTGCGTAGACCTTTCTACCACTGTATTAGGCTTTTTCACGAAGATCTCGAAGGAAACTGCTAAGAACTTAGTAGAGTCTTGCCTGCAGACCAACGATAACGTAGCAGTAGCTGGGTTTCCCTACACGCTCGGACCAGCAGATGATCTGCCAGACCAGGCGACATGGGGCACATCGTATGCTCTGATGGATTACCCGGCTACATCGAGCGGAAACATCACTACCGTGCATGCACGGTTTGGTTCATTGCCACAAGGGAATCGCACCGAATGTTTATACGTGAGAATCTTTGAAAGGGTACAAGATTCAACATCAAATTTCAAATTTCTTCGAGAGCAGAAAGTTGAAATAAACCGAACTTCTGTCGCCCTTGATGCTATAATAGAGCTGCCTGTATCATCTGGGGGCATCATCATCAATGAAGGCGAGTTTCCAGCTTTGTACAACCCGAAAGGGAGCCTTAACATTCGAACGAGAAAGCTAGGAGCACCGCAGCGAACAATTTACTACACCTCTGGGTCAACCAAGAAACACGGCATTGGAGATACAGTATCGTTCACAAGCTATTCCAACAAAGACAACCGCGGGGCCCTGTTGCCAGGCTGGTACGCAGTAGTTGAAGCGCCCATGGGTCTCCAGGCCATTTCAAACACTGGAAGTGGCGAGAAGAAGAAAAACCCAAGAGAGCCAAGAGAAGAAAAAGTACGGATGGAGTACAAGTACATTTACCAGTTCGCTCGCTTTCAGTCATGGTTAGCATCAAAATTAGCGTCCACATTGATCAAGGGGTCTACGAGCAAAAAAATCGAGAAAGAAAATGAGCCTTGGCTTTCCTCATCAGTGTTTAACGGTAACTTTAAATTGCCAAATGATCCAATGGCTGCACCAATGCTGAGAAGAAGTGCTTCTTCACTAGAAGAGGAGGGTTCGTTTTTAGAAGACTTTACGCAAGGGAAGACGTCATGCGTGTTGCTAAAAAAGCTCGAGGAAGGTTACTCACCAAATATGTACATGAAAATGTTGCGCCGAAAAGGTGGTGAAGTTGTTGACGAATCTCTCCGTAGCTGCTTTTTAGCCATCGCATCGCAAGTAAATTTATTTGAAAAAGCGTTGGCTTTTGAAGTTTGTGCCCAAGGAGACGACGATGCCCCAGAAGAATTATTAGAGTTGTGGTCTTTTGTTCAAGAGAAACGACAGTGGTTTATTAGAGAGCACGAGCAGCTTGCAGGCACCACATACGAAACTATTTGTGCCGAGGTAAAAAAACGAGTTAACTTGTTGTCGCATATAATCCCCAATAATTCCCCAGCTACCCCTGAAGGTTCCCCGCAACGATCTATGAGGCACCAGTTCGGAAGTGCCAGGAAGGATAGCCCTCGGTGGGAGGCAGTTGAAAGAAGTTTGCATGAGAGGAATGAATTGAGCAAAATGTTGCAAGAGAGGTCATACTTATTGAGCGAGAAAAAAATTGACGAAGAACCGAGAGACACAGTCGTACGATTCCTTTTGTCAAGTGCAAATTCCACGGAGATTGAAGAGAGCCTGTCAATGAGCAGGGTAAGGGCACGACGGAGAATCTCTGGCTTTAAGCAAATGACCGACTTGATCGAACAGGTTGTATTTGACAATTTAAGCGACCCGTTTAATTCAGGCCCAGGAAAATTAGGGGACCTCGGCAATTTAGTGGCTTCATCAATACTTCAAAACTGCAGTCAGAGTATCGTCGTTTTTGAGAAAGAAGGAAATGGTTATGTCATAAAACCATGGTCCATTCATGATGCGATCAAAGGATGTGGGGCCCGGTACAAGAAAGAAGTGGTGACTTCTCATGTTAAGTTCTGTCGCACTCTCATAAGCGTCTTGAAGAGACCGGTCGAGAAAGAAGATAGCGTTTCAGTGCGTGCAACAAAGCATTTGTGCGTCAAAAGCCTGTGTGTTAAATACTCATTCGATGATAAAGGCAGGGTTTTGGCAAGCAATCTCACTGGGGCCCTGAAATCGCTGTTGCAGCCCCATTCATTACTAGGCTCTGGTAAGTCGGGGGATAAATCGAAAAAAGAGGGCTGGAAAATTACTCCAATCACCCCTGTTGCGCATAGTTTGTACGAGTTTTTAGTCTTCTCTACTATAGCGCTGGAGGATGTTTTGCTCGGAAACTTTTTGATTGATTTGTTTGGACTATTGGCTGCCCACCTCGATGGAATGCTGTCCATGTTGCAAAGTGTCGAAAGCTCCGAAAATGAAGCACTCCCGATGCAGCGGAACCAGTACAATTATTTGGAGAATATGCCCGTTCGATTGGGTAGAAGATCTACGGTCGTGGGGCTTGTAATCCCACGGCCACCTAGTTTGGACGCATCATTTTCTGTTGCTATGAACGTTTACTTTGATGATTTTGATCGCAGTTGCAATATACTTCTGTTCAAACGAGGGAACTTCCATAAATGTACCGAAAATAACGAATCGCAAGCCCTTGCGTATGTGAACAAAGACACAAAAAAAATTCATTTTATTACCAAAATTCGAAGAGCGCAAAATGTTGATGAAGCGCAGGTAATTACCGACGAACCTATAACTGCAAAGGAATGGCACTCTTTGCTTTTCTTGCGAATTTTCAGCCAAAGTGGCAAAGATGGACTGCACATAATAATGGACGGAAAGTATTGTGGTAGTTCTACTGGGAAATTTGACCCTGAAGCATTGGGCGAGGTCATTAGGTTGGCTGAAGTCGCAACAGAACAAAAAGGATCCTTTTTACCACTGTATTTAGGTTTGCCCCCAGTGCCCCCGCATTACATCGCTTCATCTACCGCGTCAACAATATCTGAAAAATATCTTCAAAACCACGAAAAAATTTCATTCCAAGGAACAATTGCGTCTGTTAGCATTTCCACTGATGCAAAACAAATGCTTAAGTCGTTTCATGAAGCTAAAGATTCAAAAAAAAGCTTTGAGGACTATGGGAAGATATGTGATACACACAAAGAATTGGAGTGGACCCTGGATACATTGTATAAGTGCACGCAAATTGAAAAGGCGAAAGATATAGTTTCTAGACCACGAACGGTCCAGTCTCTGCTCTCAATCCTTCTTGGAGTATTTGATGCCCGTGAAATCACCGCACAAAAAGGGGAGTCTCACCGTTTTGATAGTATTAGTTCTTCCTCTCCAGCGAATAAACTACAGGCTGCTCGAGTTCTTGGGGCGTTATTGAAAAACATTGATCCGGAGAAAATTGCTGCCGATCAATATATCAGTAGTTACTGGACCCCTGAAAATATTGTTGAATCATTGTTTCAGCTCTATCAACATTTGGATTGCATTGTCATGGATTCAGAATTTAACTCTGCCTCCATATGGTGTTCAGCTAGGTACTCGTCAATGCTTATGTTTGAACTCGGTAGTATATTTCATTCCTTGGCTCTTAATGAGCAGTGGGCGACAATAGTTATTGAGCACGTCTGCAAAGAGGCAGAGGGGGCACTGTCTTTGGTCAGGGCGTTCAAAAATAATGCTGAAATGGTGTCAGAAAGAAAAACAAATGCCGTATGGAGGGTCTTGAGTGCATTGCAGTTGTTATGCGGCGCCCCTAGCACATTCCGTATTGGCGCGAGGGTCAAAATTAAGGGGGATAGCAAAGGATCGAAAGTACCACTGAATAGAAGTGGGCTCATAGTTAGCTTGTCTGAACATGACAATTCGGCATCCATCTTGTTATCAGATGGAGAAATGGCCGAAGATATCCCTCTTGACCAGCTGCTCCCTGTTCCCTCGCAAGAATGGTTGGCTGGAGGATGCACATCGCACAGACTATCTCGTGTGCTTCAGTGTATCTTGCCTCTTGTTCGGGCTGCTGCAGACGAAGGAAATGTTTCTCTAATTTTTGCAACTCTGCAGTATCGCGTTATGCACCTGCTCACTATTTTTGTCGAGCTCGTTCCGTCTGCTCATGAAATATTGCTTTCGGATAGTCGCCGTATCACAGAAGTGCTTGACATCGCAAGCCAAATCATGATGATAAACGGCGAATTTGGAATTTTTTCAGATTTGTGTCAAAAAATGGAGGGTCTTCGATTGCTCATGCGAGATGTAAATTTGAACGCTGAGGAGGTCTTTCAGTCTTCTCTTGGGCTGGATGTATCCGAAGGTAAAAAAGCAGAGGATCGAAAGCCTTTCAGTATCAAATCAGTATCTCCCCTGATCAATGTTGGTAATGTTGTTGTGAATCCCACTTATTCTCTGCAGGAAAATATTGGTGATGAGTGGGAATGTGCTCAATGCCAAACGCCAAACCCGGTTGAGCTGGACAATTGTGAAATGTGCGATTACGATAGACCAAAGGCAGGTGTAATTATTGGAGAGCGATGGCCACAAGACTCTTCAATGGACTTATTTCATATACCTTGTCTCAGTAAGTTGAAGTATAGCACGCAAGCCGCTGCTCGAGAATTGGCGAAGGGCTATGGAGTTGTTTGGCAAGGGCAAGCAAGCTTATCTCGTACAATTAAATCCCAAGCGACCAGCTCGTTTTCTTTTACAGTGAAGAACTTGCCACACATCGGTAACGCTATCGTACGCGCTGGATTTGTTGAAGAAATCGACGAGGAAATTGAAGTAGGGGGAGTGGGGAAAATGTTTGGTTGGTGCAGTGACGGTTCGGTTTTGAAACCCTCTCAAAGTAAAGTTGTGACATCAAAAAACCACGAGCTGAAAGTGGTTTATATCAGTACGCCTTCTGAGCCAAGTTATGGTCAGGAGCAGGCAGTTACACGAGAAGGCCCCGCCGGACCGTTTTTATGTTCTGTAAAAAAGTATTTTCCGACTTGGGCCCTCGAAGACATCAGGCTATTGAATGGAAAATGGTACTACGAGGTGGAAGTGGTCGGGGACCCAAAATCAAGCTGCCCGCAGATAGGGTGGTCAGATGCTCAGCACGCACACTTTGATGGGTCCTCCCTAGGTATAGGTGATTGCAATCACAGCTGGGGTGTCGATGGTTTACGAAGGAAAGCATGGAATGGAGATAACTCTCTACAACCGTATGGAAAGATATGGAAGAATGGAGACCGTATAGGCTGTGCAATAGATATTGATGGAAAAACTATGGGGTTCTATGTGAACAATGAATATCAGGGGACGGCATTCACACATTGCAATTTTGATGGGGGAGTATATCCCGCGTTTACTTTAAGTGGCGAAGGAAAAATGAAAATCAAGGTTTATTTTGGTGGAAGCGCCGATTTGAAATACGATCCCCCTAGTGGTTATTTGCAGATATATGAGTACTTTAATTTGGCTAAAGAAAAGCGCGACAAAGTTACTGCCCAGTGGAATGATATTCCTGCATTCATGGCTAAAAAGAATGTTACTTACATGAAGTCCAACATTATATTTAGCAGGAACGACAAATCGCCGGGAACTGAAAACGCAAATAATGTTACTGGCAGTACAGATAATACAATGAACCAACCGTCAAATGAAAGCGAAAGTAAAGTGGCTGTTCGCGCAAGCCAAAGCCCTTTGGATAAAGACACTTTGTGCGAACCTTACCCGAGTGCAGGTTGTATTGATCCCGCTTCTAGTGTATTTATTGATGAGGGGATGGTGGAATCTCTAAACACCAGCTCAAAGACGAGCAATGCAGCCCAATGGAACCAAGGAAGCGTAATCACAATTACGCGCAAGTACGACTCTGATCAGATTGCCATTTTTCTCGAGAACAAACTGGTGCATGAAATATCGAATATTCCGCAAACTTTTATGCACCCGTTCATTCAAATATCAGGAGCTGGTGTTGCTGTGCAATTGGAAAACGAACATGACTTATCTTCTGAAAAATATGGCAAATATTCTTCCTGGACTCTGGAAAGCGCAATATCAAATGAAACAGTTTACTTCGGAACTCTTCATTCCGAAGATGGCAAGTTTGTTCATCTTGTGCGACTGTTCATTCGATCCGAGAGCAGAGAAAGACCCGCAGTGTTCAACGGGAATATGACGTTTGTAGACTTGCACCACGAGGTCAGCGTTCATGGGGAAATTGTTGGAAATGATATTCGTCTATTTTCTTACATTGTGGACCCTGATGATAAATTAGAAAGGTGCACGTATTTTCTAAAAATCTCCCCGAATGCGCCTGGAAGACTATCGGGAGTCTCAAAAGATGGCAGCTCAGTGATGATTTTGCAAAAAGATTTTGGAACAGCTTTAAGCTTCAAAGACCCAGGGAGTCATTTTGTAATGGGAGCATTGTCAGCTTCAGATACCTCTCCAAGATTTACATGCGAACTATGGGCGAAATTTGATTCCCCAGAGACAAGTAATGGTAACATTATATGCTGTTATTCTGCAAAATCTCAACTTCCCGAATTTGCGCTTGTCAAGAACGCTTCGACTTACAGTCTTGTAGACCGCAAAAAAACTGGGCACAGGAGAACGATTTTAACTGCCCATGTTAGCGACATGGAGTATGGCACTTGGAACCATCTTGCATTTTCTGTCTGCCGCGCCCGCACCCAAGATTGGGGCGAGGCCATATTATCAAGTGAGGGATGCAGGTTATTAGAAAAAAAAGATTTTATGGAACTATCTGGCATGGATTCTGAACGAGAATACAACGGCAAGGACCCTAACTTGGCCTTTGATACGATTTTTTCATTTGACATTGTTAGTGTTGATGATCAAGGCTTTATCTGGATGGGTTTAAGGGGAGTACCGGAAGGCCAGGACGAGGAAGAAACGAAAACGGACCACGTCAGACAAGACACGTACCGTTTTAGCAGTAGTGGAAAATTCGAAAAGAATGGAAATCGACTATATTCTGGAGATCGCTTGAAGGCGGGAGACAACGTAACTTTGTTTTATGATGAGAATACTATAATAGTATTCAAAAATGGGAAAAAAGTTTGTTCGTGTAAAGCACCGTTTTCAGGCAAAACCCAATCATTCATTACTATGAGTGGCCAAGGAAGCAAAATACGAGTGCCCACCCATGCGGGCGGCCTAAAGATACCCTATCGGAGCGTTTGGTCTTTTTACAACAATGGAGAACTGCTGTCCCAAGGTATTTCTTCACGATGTCATAATCTAACCGGGCAGTGGGTCGTAGGCGATGCCCGACTCAGCGAAACCCGATTGCAGTGTAGCGTGAGTGAAATTCGAATGTGGGATAAATGTTTGTCGGTCATGGAGTTAAAGCGGCTGTCGAAAGTTTCATTCCCTACGAGTAAACCGATGGATAAACTGATAGGGTGGTGGCCGTTGGTGATTGGATATGGAAACATTGCATATGATGTTCGTAGGGGACGCCACGGCCTTTTGTACAACCCAACGTGGAAAAAAACGACTGGTTTAAAAAAAGAATTCTCACCGGAACCTTTGTTTTGGAGCTTAAATAATTGTCACGACAAGCTCAAAGTTGACCCTATGGATGCATCTCGAATTTGTAAATCTAGCAGCGCAGTCGTTGGTCACACAGGCATGTGCAAAACTCCAATCAATGTTGGAAAATTTCAGTTTAATATCGAAGTAAAGAAATTGAAAAATTATGCATACATTGGCGTTGCCAGTGAGAAAATGTCAAAAACACTCAGTTCGTACATAGGGCAGACAGACGAAAGTTGGGGCCTTTACTCGAACGGTGATTGCTGTCACGACGCGGTGCGGTCACAGACTAAATGCAAAAAATTCTCTAGCGGCGATTTGGTGACTGTTTTCGTGGATACTATCCTAGGAACAATTACGTGGGCTGTAAACGGTGAGACCGTCGGTTTTAAGTATTCCAATCTTCGTGGGAAAACCGTATTCCCTGCGGTTACCCTGTTTTACAGTGAGGATGAAATGGTGATTTCGCGGAACAGTATAGATGATACTGTGGACGATATTCACTCCACTATTCCACAAGTTTCTCAGGAATTGACCACCGCACTATCATACTTCGAAACTGAAGGAAATGCAATGAACCCTTTATTGCAAGAATTGGATTTTGATTCTTTCAAGTATGGTACAGTAAAGCGAAAGAGCGAATCTGAGAGCCCTAAAGAGGAGTCCAAAATCTCCCCGGTTTTACTGGGCGACATAGGGGATCAATGTGCAGCACCAATGTCAGAAAAATACGATGGCTCATTTGATGAGCAGAAAAATGGCAACAGAAATAATGCTCAGTTATGCGAAGGAGCGCAGCGAACTGTCTGTGTGCAAGGTCCTATGTGGCGTTTAGCGATTGTGTCTCAAATGACCCACACAGCCAGAGCATTGACTGTGATGCACGCGAGGAGAGTCATACTCAACATACTGCAATCATCATCGGTCGATCTATCGTTTGTCGTAGACGCATTTGCTTCCAATGTAACTAGCATTTTGAACTTTTCTCGACTACTTGTGGCAACAAACGAGCCATCAAACACAGAGGCATTTGGCGAGCAAGTCACACGTCTGTTAGTTTCACATAGCAAAGATTCGGATTCAGTCGCGCAAGCAATTTTGGGGGAAGCGATTTCCGTTTTGATGAGTTCGATTTATAAAATGAAGGCCGTTTACGACGGAAAAGATAGCACAAAATGCCTGGATGTGATTGATGACAAGACATCCAGCGAAAACCCCAACCCTCACTTTGGGTTTTGGCTTTTGCGATTAATCCTTCAAGTGCCAGTATTTTTGCAGAAACATTCTTCTACGATACTGGCCGCACTCTTTTCTTTTATTTCTTTCACTGAAGGATCCTTGAGAGTGGAAGGGGTCGAACTGTTGGTCAAAATGGTGGCAAGCTTTAACCAGAATAGCCTGGAGTGGTCCAGTGCAATGACATCGCGCCTGGAAACGCATTTTTTTGCCCAGCTGAAATCGTTGTATAAGAGTGAGCCGTCTCGCAATACAAAATACATGGGATCTCTTGTTCGGCTCCATTTAGAACTATTGAAAGTAGACAGTAGCGTGGCCTCGCATTTGCCGGAATGGTTTTTAGACGTTAACCTTTTCTTTGAGATTTGCGAGACGCTTGAGGATACATGGAGAGAAGGGGTAGAGCAAATGTCAATAGCGAGCTGTAAAGCTCTCTTCAAGAAACTGGGGTTTTTAGAAAGTGGCAGTTTTGCCAAGAATCCATTTAAGGGAGAAGGTACCGAGTACTTTCCTTCTACCCAGGCGATATCACGATCATCAATGAAACAGCTGGTTCAGGTTTTAGACAACAAACTAAAAGATCTATCTCATACAGTAAAATCAGGAGACTGTGGGGTCTACTTAAAGGTGATGAAAGCAGTAAATTTTGAAGAGACGTTGAAGATGAAAGCATTTTTGGGGATCCCAGAGCCTGTTTTACGACGTAACGCGCTGATTCTTTGCGCTGTAAACTGCGCATTCGAGATTACGTCGTCGTTTGTGGACTTTGACCCATCCCCCAAAGACGGATCGTTAATGAAGCGTCTAATGGCCCATCGGTATTTGATATTTTGGTCTCACAAACACAAAATCTGGAGGCCCATAATGAGAAGGACGTATGAAAACGCAGACAATGTTCATGATCTCGGGATCGACAGGATTGCGACGTATTCTTTGCGAGGCAAAGAAGCCACAAATGAGACGTTGAATAAATCTGTATTCGGGCAGTTAGTAAAAAATCTGCATTACATCAACCCGAAACTACTGAGGCACAAATCAAGGGAACAAAATGGGCCTCATGGAACTTGGAGAGTTGATTTTATAGGAGAAAGCTCTATTGACCAAGGTGGCCCGTTTCGCGATACTTTGACCCAGTCAGTTACAGATTTGCAAGAAAGTCATGTGCGCATGATTGTGAAAGTTCCTAACAATCGAAACAACCAGGGAGAATTTGGAAGAGATAAATTTGTCCCAAACCCAAAATACATTTCTCCTCAACATTTGCAGATGTGGAGGTTCGTGGGTAAGACCATGGGCGTTGCGCTGCGAATAAACAACCCCCTTCCCTTTGACTTTCCATCCTTGGTGTGGAAATTACTTGTGCTAGAGAAACCAGGACGGGAGGACTTGCGTGGGATTGATGATAGCTTTTGTAAAATACACGATACGATTCTTAAATGCGACGAGGCGCTGGTCAGCAACTACGAGATGAACCACGTAGTAGTAAACAATGCTGGCGAGGAGGTCCCGTTGTACGAAGGTGGAGAAGATGTGCTCGTGACCGGAGACAACTGCAAAGAGTACGTCAACCTTTGCGAATCGTACCGGGTTGAAGAAATATCAAAGCAGTGCCTGGCAATGAGGGAAGGCCTGTCAACGATCGTTCCTATTGGTGTGGTCAATATGTGGACTTGGGAACAGCTTGAGTTGAACGTATGCGGGAAAAAGGGTTTTGATATAGAGTTATTGAAGGAGCATGCAGACTTCAAAGACGGCTATGCGAGCGACACTGAATTCCAATCGTGGATGTGGGAGTCACTCGGTAACTTCAACGAAGAGGAACGGGAGCAGTTCTTGCGATTTTGTTGGGGTAGATCAAGGCTACCGATTGCAAAAGATGGATGGACTCACCCTTTTACTGTGACGACAAAAAGGGGCAACGACGATGCACTGCCGAGCGCTCACACTTGCTTTTTCCAAATTGATGTCCCTAGGTATTCTTCTCAAAAAATTATGGAAAAGCGGCTTAGAATAGCTATCAATTGGGGCAATTCTGCCATTGACGATGATTAGCGTGTACGATAATTCTGTGCACGCGAGAAGTAAAAAATAAGAATTAACTACTTTGTACGAGGGTAAGAATTATAAGAATACTGTCATTTAGCATATTATCTAAAGTAATTTATGAAAATTTGTATGTAAAGTTTACCAGAAACATTCGTAGAGCTCACAAAATTCTATGAAAAATGGAAACCTTGGGGGTCTATTTGGCAGAGGCAGCTGAAGCAGTAGCTTCTGCGTACTTCTTGAGCAACACTTGCTTGTATTCCTCTTGGTTGTCCCAAATTTGGGCGGCGTAACCATTCAGAGGACTATCATTGTTCGGTTCTCCCAGAAGACTACGAAGTGATACCAAAATTGTGCTGACACTGTAGGCAGCAGACCACTTTTCTTTCAAAATATCAAGGCAGATGTTTCCATATTGATCAACATTAGGATGAAAACAAGGCGTTGTAAACTTGATGGTAGGCGCCGAGTAAGGATAGTCCGCAGGAAACTTCAAAGATAACTTATATGTTAGTCCTTCGTAGACTGTTCCGTTTGCCCCCGTTAACGTTCCCACCCATTCAAAAAGATTATCGCCTTGTGGAAATGCAGTAGCATCTTTATCACCCGACATCATTAGCTGCATAAGTTCACTCTGCAAGCGTTTTGTTACACTTGCTTTGCCAACCTTTCCAGATGAACTGTTCGGACCACCACCAGCGCTTGCTGCTGCTACTGCCATGTTCGTTTTGCTGTAATTGAGAGAGTTCTTTTTTATTTCTTCTGTTGATGATCTATGATTTGTATAATCCAATATGATTTCAATTTACATTGAACATGCAATTTATTAATTTGTCAACAGAAGGATACCTATAAATTGATGTTGATGCGAACGTATAAATAGTTGGTAAAAAATAAAGTGACTATCTTGTCCTCAAAGTTTAGCTTCTTCTTTTTTTCTTCTCCTCCTCTGCTTCTTTATTATTATTTTGTTGTTGTTAGTTGTATAATATTAATTATACCACCACCACCAGCTAGCTAGCAGCATGCAGTGATGAAATTTTTATATTTTTTCTTCTTCTTTTCTTTTTATCTTCTCCTACCTCCTCCTTCTTCTTCTAATTTGCGGAAAAGACCATTTTATATAACATCAGCACAGGCTTGTCATCAGCAGCTGTCGAAGAATTTTACTGAGGAGAGGGATGCACAAAGAAATTGCCTTACTACCTTCCTGTACTTAATTTTTGTTTTTCACGCAACACACAACGTAAAAAATAAAAATGTTCTTCTGATATCTATGGTGTGTCGCTGTTAATTTTTATTAAAAACGTTTCGCATAAAAAATTTATAATAAATTGAACTAAAAAAAAAGATCTTTCTTCTTACAAAACATATGGTTCATTACGATAGGAATAGAGTCTACGATTATAATTACAAAACAGAATTCCTCGTAGGAGGAGAAACGCTTCTTTTTTTTCTCCTTTGAAGTAGTTAGAGTGGTCCATAATTAAGGCTATATTTAATATATAGGGAATTCTTTTACTGTAGCTTTGTTATAAAAATTATATTATAATAACTAATATGATGTACCTTAATATATAAAATTGATGTTGTGTATATCTATTTTGTATTTTCTAAAAAAATAATTCCTGGATTCCAATTCTTCTAATTGCTCTTCTGTGTTTTGTCCTTCTTCGTTCTTCGTCGTACTACTTTTAGAAGAATTAATTAGAAGAATCATCCAATCCAATTGGAAGAAATATTAATCCACTACGAGGCTATTACCTATAAATACAATTGGAGGAGAGCTTCTTTGTTCTTGTTGTCGTGTTGTGTGTTGTTATTGTTGTTGTCATATTTTTGTTTCTTAAGAGGTACCAAGTATAATATAAAAAATGTGAAACTACTACTACGGGGTATATAAATAATACTCTCTCAATTATTTTAAAAAAATGTGTACGATTTAATGACTGATTATTATAAGAAAAGATTTAATTTAATGCATTGAGAAGAACGCGGGACTTTTTATTTCATTTCGTTATATGAACCGGCCAATATGAAGAATCTTCTGGAAGAAGATTGATCCGTGCATTTTGTTAGTTAAAAAAATACTATGAAGGTTGGGAGCACTGTGGTTGTTTGCTTTGCGTGGTTGTTGATGGGGTTGGAATGTACAGCAAAGCATATGTTTCAGGCCAAGTGGCACCACCATGTCATAGCGCAAGCCCGGGTGGAAGACGTGACGGTTGTCGATGGTGCATACTACTTTCCAAAAAACTCTCTGCGTAAACGTTTTTTCCGCGCATCAACTGAGACACATATGGATAAATTCGGAGTTGCGAATTATTACCACCTTCAAGAGCTTCACCCGATACACAAAGTCCATGTAAATGTCCACAAGGACAGTGCTTACACGTTCAGAGACCCTAATCCTGGTTATGAGCACATCAAAGGAATGGTAGCGTTCCACAGGGGCGTTAGAATTGAGCGTCATGATATCGGGGATCACGAGGGAGATGTCCATCACGACCGCCACGCAGAATTGTAAGCAAATTATCTGGAGAAAAGGTCGCGTCGTAACGTTAAAATTTATTGAAGACGAAATAAAATGATTAAATTTACAACTTTTAGCCCTGCACACACCTCCAATTTTCAGAATTTTACACTCACCTTACTTTATCGTACGAGACCAAAAAAAGGTAATTAATTTTTTTCCAAGTAAAATTGAACATTAATTTTCTATTTTTCTTAGTACTGATACTTTCTTTTAAAGCCGTTTCTTGAGTCCCTCGCTCCTCTTTACTCTTTCTTATCTTTACTCGCACTGCGCTTTGATCCTCGACATTTTACAACGCAATATGCGAGCGGCAGAGCAAGAAAAACAAGGACGCTTAACGAAAAGACAAAAACAAAGGCAAACCCTTTTGTTGATAGGTCGAACACCAGCATGTGGTACCTCAACGGTAACGTAAGCTGAAGAGCGTCATGGTCTTCGACACCAAAGGGGAGAGCACAATGCTTCGGCGATTCAAAAATGTTGGAACGTTCTGGTGGCATAAACAAAGGCATGTAGCAGTAATTCAAGAACGGTTCAGCCAATTTGAACGAGTGGTACGCAGTCTCTAAATTCCCATCGTACATGTACGTGCTCACGTTACGTTTGAACATTTCTGCATAAAATATACGAGCGAAAGTAAACTCAATGTTTATGATCCCCATGTGTTTTTCGATTTCTTCGTAGTACCTTACGATAGGACCCCAAAGGGACAAGTCATTGGGGTCTGGTTTCGTTATCTTCTGTATTGAATTAGGTTCCGCGAACAAGATGATGTGGTCACGAAATATATGGGTTTCTGGTGCAAATTCAGCTTCGCCCGTGTCGTGCAGCACCCACAGGGAATCGGTAACGAAATCGTGGCATATCTGCGATGGGAGCACAGTGCCTTCCCCGGCAACAGCTATTTCTATTGGCTCAAAAGAGCGGCGCGTATTGTTATATTCGGAGATCCAACGGGACAAGGCATTCACTGCTTTTCCCGTCGCATCGCCCAAGTACGTCACATTCTTATACCGTTCATAATCAATGCCAAACTCGATGTTTACGTTGGCTATATTGTTCCACTCTACCTTATGCTGGCTTTTATTATGCAAGTGTATTCCAAACAGGTGAAGTGCGGCATCCAAAAATGGACTGTTCGGCGACCTAATGTGCGGATGCACAACGTGTTTTATCTCGTCAGTTTCATGCGGGGAGTAATCTGCAACTAACTCCAGGCCACTGTTTGGGTGGTCGTTGTAGTTCCTCACAGCAATTGCGGAGTGATAAGCGTTCCACGGCACCGAGCCACTCAAATTCCAAGAAGCCATCACAAACTCTAGGTACAAGATCTCAAACTGGTCTTCTTCCTTCTGAAGTGGCCAGGCATAGACAGCGCCAGAAGTTTCATCTACATGGTCTTCACCCCCAAGAACAATCTGCGGCCCAACAGTTAAAAACAAAATTATGCAGAAACAAGTCACAAGAATGGTTCTTTTCCCCGCTGGCTTCGCCATACCCATATAAGAACCCGGAAACTTACTAACTCCCTGGAAACGTTCCTTTCTTAGGATAACAGACCGTGCAAAACCACTATTATTCCCAACTTCTCGACTTCAAAAAAGGCAGATATTCAAGATTTAAAAAAATCGAAGACCTACTTTTACATTCTCTGAAATCTTTTCTTGAACTCTACATGTGATATTGCATTTTTTAATACGGTCGGTTATTTGACACAACATTATTCTTCAGTAGGTAGAAGAAAGAAGAAACTTGTGTGAGGAGGGGAAGGGGAGGGGGGAGGGCAGCGGAGAGAGGAGTACCGTAGAGTATGATGATGATACTGATACCGGTACCTGATAATAGTTAGGGTTAGGGTTATAAAAATATTTTAATCCTTCTTCTTCTTCTTCTTCTTCCCCCTCTCTTCCTTCCTTCCTTCCTTCCTCTTTCTCATCCCTCCCCCTCCATTAATTTGTTGTAGAGATGATGTATAGATGTCCGGCGTCGTCCG
>JACLAC010010930.1_pt1 | contig 15674 bp, 16 predicted proteins | sample 8027881 | NCBI WGS metagenome assembly JACLAC01 (sample SAMN15725517, study PRJNA655200) | protist metagenome | isolation source: fluorescence activated cell sorting (FACS) single amplified genomes of... | place: Spain: Blaines Bay Microbial Observatory, Mediterranean Sea | collected 2016-01-19
TAATCTGCATAAACTACTGGATTGGAGCTGAGCGATGAACGAGATCGATACATTTGAATTTGACCGCCAGGGATATATAGTGATCCCGGGGTTGCTGACGGAGGCCGAGGTCACTTCGCTAGCTGCGGCAGTGGACGAGTTGGAGGAACACGCTTTGGCACATGTGAGTGAGCCGCCGCGCAAAGACAGCGGCTGGGGCGCCAATTATCACGCCAGTTCCGAGCGCGGCTATCACACCAATGGCGAAAGAGCTGAAGGCAAGACGCTGATTGTTGAAGACTATTGGAATGCCAATCCGGCTTTCGATGTGTTACTCGATCATGCGCCGACGATGGATTATGTGCACGGCATCGTCAAGGAGCGGCCGACGATCAATAATTCCGAGATCCGGATCCGCTACAAGGGCAATGAAACGGGCTGCCATGGCGGCACAGTCAATGCCAGCCAGAAATACCGCTATAGTTTTACCGAACGCGGCATCGACTGTATGATGGTGCGCATGGTCTACTTTATCCACGATTGCAGCAATGAGCAGGGCGCTTTTTGCGTCGTGCCGGGCACGCACAAGACCCATTTGCCCTCGCCCTATAGCAATAATCCCGACGATGATCCGAGTATGATTGGGCTGGAGGTCAAGGCGGGGGATGCGATTTTCTTTACCGAGAATCTGCGTCACGGTGGTCTGATCAATCGTTCAGATCAGGTGCGCAAGACTTTGCACGTGGGCTATGGACCCTATTGGTTGATGTCGCAGAATATCGCGACGATGGATGAACAGCAGCACATCACGCCGGAGACTTTTGCACGGCTGACGGAGCAGCAGCGCGACTTATTTCGCGCGTATCGACCCAAGCAATAAGATAATAAGATCGGCGAAAAAAAAGTGGAAAACCGGCTATAGCATTTGCCTAGAGCCGGTTTTTTTAATTGCTACAAAAATCTTGACCTGCACTTTATCTTGACTTATTCGTATGTGCATAAATAAGTGATGAGGTGTTTTTTTAGCCAAGTGTGCTCGAAACCTTTAAAACAGAAGACAGGCATATGGATATTGCAACAATCATTGGTTTAGTCGGTGGCGGACTGATTGTTTGGCATGCGGTAGGTGCTAATAGTGCAGAGCTCTATAACGGTACGGCTTTGCTGGTAGTCGTAGGCGGTGGGATCGCCGCGACACTGGTCGCTTTTACGCTGCGTGATATCTGGCATGCGCTCGCTGCGACAAGAAATGTGTTGATAGTCCGTACGCCCGATCCGCCGCAAATCATTGAACGTATAGTTGGCTATGCGGAGACGGCTCGTCGCGAGGGCATTTTGGGGCTGGAGGAGCCGATTCACGCGGAACAGAGTCGCTTTTTGCGCGGGGGCATGCAGCTGGCGACTGATGGCACAGAGCCGTCTTTGATTATGGATATTCTCGAGACCGAACTGCACTTTGTCGAAGAGCGGCATGTACATGTGCACCGCCTAGTCGAGCGTTTGGGACGGCATTGGGGTCTCTTCGGCTTGGTCGGCGCTCTACTGGTCCTGGTACAAGGTGGTGGTGTTACGGCGATGGCGGTACCGCTTCTGTATGGCGCGTTGCTCTACGGATTGATTGGTGGGGCTTTTGCTCAGAAGTTACGCGAATACCACGACAAGGAAAATCTGTCCTGCCGTTTAGTCATCGAGGGGGTCATGGCGATCCAGTCTGGCGATAATCCGCGTATTATCGAGCACAAGCTCTCAGTATTTATCGCACCTAAAGATCGGCCCCGCGGCGACCGTCAGCCGTCGCCTGAGCTACCTGTGCAGACGCCGGATATTTCACCTAATGAACTAACGGATTTTATTGATGAGCACCGCCAGCAGGTGCTGACGGTGGTAAGAGAAGAGATGGGTGGGAGTGGGATTAATGAGGAGCAACAGCTCGAAATAGAGGATAGAATTGCTCGCTGCGAAAAGGGTGATTTGACGATGGTGCAATTTTTGGTTGGTTTGGGAGGGGGGCTCTATGACAAGGTGATTGACTGTTTGCAGAATCCGCCAGAGCCTCTGACGAGTCCCATGCGACCGCTGGAGCATGAACTGAGTTTTCCCAGTTTGACCGAATTGACCGACCAGGGGATTCAGGTGTTGATGCGCGAGATCGACCAGCGCGATCTGGCGATCGCTTTGAAGGGAGCTAGTCAGATGGTGCGGGAGAAGATCTTGTCTAATATGTCGGATCGAGTGCGAGAATTTATCAGCGAGGAAATTGGCTATGTTCAATGCGAGCGATGGCAGGTCCTCGACGCGCAGGCCCGTATTATCATGCAGTTGTATCAATTGGAGAATCAAGGTAAGATTCAGCTTCAAGCAAATAAGATATGAAGGGTGATACTATGAAAGCGAAGAAAACGCTTAAGAAAAAGGTAGAGCAGCAGATCGCAGTGCCAAAAGATACGGCCCCTGTGACAGACAATATCGACGTGCTAGACGCTGTGCAGTTGCAGGCCTCGGTTGAGTTGGGGCGAACGCGTCTAACGCTCGACGAAGCGCTCAATATCGGCGAGCAGTCGCTGATTGAGTTGGACAAATCGGTTGGCGATGCGGTTGATGTCATGTTGAATGGCAAGCTGTTTGCGCGGGGCGAGATCGTAACCGTAGCAGAGAATTATGGGGTGAGGCTCACCGAGGTTTTGGGGGAAGTGTAAGCTATGAACCAGAACAAGGAGCGTTTGGCCCATCTGGACGATGTCCACATCGAGGTGTGTTGCGAGGCAGCCCGGATAGAACTAACGCTCGCTGAGGCTCGCAAGCTGAAGACTGGCAATGTCATCCAATTTGGCAAATTGGTCGGCGAGGCTTTTGATATCCGTTGCAACGGCCACCTCTTTGCCGCAGGAGAGACTGTCGTGGTTGACGATAGGATGGCCGTGCGGGTGACTCGTTTAGTCGAGTATACCGAGGAGGTGAGTTGATGGGTGCTGACATAAAAAAAATAACTTTTCCAAGCGAGGAAGAGTTGGGCACCGTGCCGGTGCTGGCCGTTTCTTTACCACGCGACTGCAATCCCCCCGAGGCCGCTGCTTCGGATTTGTCCGAGCCTGCTGCTTCGGATCTGCCCGCCGCTATTAGTGAGGGCAGCACGCACGCCTATATCTGGTACCATGCCAGCGAGGCGGCCGCGGTGTTGCGTTCAATTATGCACTGCGACGAAAAAGGTGACGGACCGCTGGCCGGTATGAACTCATCACAAATCGTCGCGGCTTTCCTTGTCGCCGTAGGCCGCGAAGTCGGTGTGCGGGTGCTCAAGCAATTGCAGCGCGCGGAAGCGGCCGAGATGGGCAAGGCTGTCGTGTTGTTGAAAGAGGTCGAGCACAACGTCGGCATGCACGCGCTGGAGAAGGTGCGTGCACGGATCGAAAGCGGCGACTATTTAGACCTGGGTGGCGAAGAATATGCTAAGAGTCTGTTGGGTGAGGTTGTGGCGCCGGGGTGGGCCGAAGGCGTGGTCGAACAGGCGCATCGGTCACCAGGCTCGTCTTTTAAATTGTTGGCGAAAATGGACCAGGGGCAGGTCGTCCCTTTTTTGAGTCACGAACATCCGCAGACGATAGCCCTGCTGCTGTCGCAACTGCAAGCCGGCCATGCGGCGGTAATCCTGGCGCGACTGCCCGAGCGCATGCAGGCGGATGTGGCCCACCGCATGGCTACGATCAAGGATGTGTCGCAGGAGGTGGTCGAACGCGTCGAGCAGGCGCTCTACCAGATGTTCGGTCCCCTCGCCAAGGGTATGCAAAACGTCGGCGGTCCAAAAGTTGTGGCCGATATGCTCAATATGGCCGAATCATGCGTCGAGCGAAATGTGCTCAATTATTTGGACGCGGACAAAGATGGGGTGGCCGATACGGTGCGCAATCTGATGTTCGTGTTTGACGACATAAAAAAAATGACCGATCGAGAGATTCAAACGTTGTTGCGAGTGGTGGACCAGAAGGATTTGGTCATTTCGCTAAAAGCGGCGTCGGGCGAGTTAAAGGATAAGATTTTAAGCAATTGCTCTGAAAAGGTGCGGAATTTTCTGACCGAAGAGATGGAGTTTATGGGGCCACTACGGCTTTCTGATGTCGAAAAAATCCAGTTGAAGATAGTAGGGCAGGTCCGACAGTTGGAGGAAAAGGGCGAGGTGACTCTTATGCGGGGCGAATTCGATGACGACCAGTTCGTATAGAGGAGACATATAGTGCCTGATATACTATCACAGGAAGAAATCGACGCGTTGCGATCGGCGGCAGCCGATGTTGATGCGGTGGCGCTGATTGATCTGCTGGCCAAATACAGCGTCGAAAAAGAAGCGATCGCTAGGTTTTTTGTAGTTATTGACGAATTGGGCAAGGGCGATCTGGAGAAAGGTGCATGTGAGAAGAGCGCTTTGCTCGCGCTCGATGCGACGATCGAAGGAAAGAGTGTCTCAAAAAGGCAACGCACCGGGCTGCGCACTATGGTCAAAGCGCGCATCGCCACGCAACACTACAACAAGCAGCAGGAAGAAGAACAAGAAGCCGGAGAGGCGAGAAAAACAATGGTGATGCCTTACGATTTCAAACACCCAGCCCGCGTCAATAGGAACCAACTACGCACACTGGAGAATTTGCACGACAACTTTGCCAGGCTGTTGAGCGCCTCGCTATCGGAGACTTTTCATACGGTGGTCGACGTCGACACAGCTTTTGTCGATCAGGCGACCTACGCCGAGTTTATTTTGAGTCTGTCGAACCCTGCGCTGTCGTATCAGTTTACGCTTGGACCGACCAATGGTCAGGTGATACTCGATCTCGCGATGCCAGTGGTTTTTGCGACCATCGACCATTCTTTCGGCGGCAGTGGAAATTCACAGGGCGTTTCAGCGCGACAGGTGACGCCCATCGAAATCGGTGAGATAAATACTCTGGCAAAGAGGATGTTCGAAGATCTGGAGTCGACCTGGGAACCGGTTTTGCCAGTGCAAATTGACGATGTCGAGTTGGAGACGAATCCGGAGTTTATGCAGGTCACGCCTGCTTCGGAGATCGTGATTGTGTTGGCCTTTGAAGTGAATTCGACGAATTGCTCCGGTTTGATCACCCTGTGTTATCCGTTCTTCACACTCGAGCCGATTCTGCCGCTATTAGGTCCGACGAATTACGTGCGATACAAGCGCGGCGACGAAGCCGAGTTGCGGCGACAAAACCTCTTGCGTTTGGGCGGGATGGAATTGCCGGTCAAGGCTGAGGTGGGAACGGGCAAAATATCAGTCGCCGACGCGCGCAGGCTCAAAGCCGGCGATGTCATCGTGTTGGAGACTCATGCCGATGAACTAGCGGTGGTCTATGTCGACGATAAGCCCAAATATCTGGGTTATGCTTGCACGAGTAAACACGGCAAGAATTCGGTCAAGGTAGCGGGTTTGGTGCCGGCTACCGAACAAGAGAAATACCGCAACCGGGGCTAAATGCTGTCCGGCTGAGTCTGTACGGAAAGGCAATATGGATCACGCTGCCATAGTATTTAGAATAGACGAGAACTGGCCCGAGAAAATTGTGCGGAATTGTTGTCCGTTGCTCGGTATCTGCCGCCGGTTTTGCAGCCGTCTCAGTGAGAGGGTTCACGCGAGGATTGATAGATCGCGGCGGCGAATACAGCCGGTCGTTCAGGCTGCAGGCACAATGGTCTGGGTCACAAAAGCGTTCAGGGCAGGTTGTTCCGTAGTGCAGAGCGGTGCTGTATAATAGCCGTTTAGAGGCGGTTTACTAGAGTTTAGCGCCGACGGCCGCGACGAGGTTTGCCCTTCGGTCGGGATGGGGGGCGGTCGGCCAATTCCGCGACGGTCATGTCGAAGCCTTTGAGATTTTGTCCGTTGAGCCCGTCGATGGCTTCGCGGGCGGCAGCTTTGCTGGGCATATCGATCTGGGCCCACCGCCGTCGCGTGTCGATGGAGACAGCGGCGACGGCGCCAAAGAGTTCGAAGAGGGTACGCAGGTCGTCTTCTGTGGCGTCGCCAGCGAGATTGTCTATACGGATTTTCATTAAAACTCCTATAAAAAAGAAAAGAGGGTGATGTAAATTTACATCACCCTCTTTTGCAATATTGAATGCGGTCGATTAAATCGTCGTCACGCTTTCAGCCGCGGGGCCTTTGGGGCCTTGGACAACTTCGAACTCGACTTGCTGGCCGTCGGTCAATGTCCGAAAACCTTCGGCTTGGATGGCGCTGTGATGAACGAATACGTCGTCGCCATTTTCGCGCTCGATAAAGCCGAAGCCCTTAGCGTCGTTGAACCACTTAACGGTTCCCCTCTCGCGGTCTGCCATGATGAAATCCTTTGGAATGTGCGGTTGGAACAGAGCGTACGAATGGTAGTGAGTAGGAATTCTACTGCTTCAGGCTTTTCGGTAGGGAATACTACATCAGGCCTATGGTGGTGTCTACGCGGATCCGATACGACTGCCAACGTGGTGCATGGTACCTCTACAACTATTGCAGAGATGAGCGATAGGCATAAATATAGTCAATATCCGTTCAAGCACAAGGAAATCTCTTAAGTTTATGTTAGACAGCTTTTTAGGGATATGTTGAAGCGGTATTATGCAAGCGCTATGCAAAATCAACGGCGATCGGGGAAGTCGGTCCGAATGGAAAAAAAGAATTGGCTATGGAGCATCACCGCACAATCGAAGCTGCCAAAACCGACGCCGGTGATCGATAGCTGGCCAACGCGGGGTTACACGCGATTCCCGTCTTGCGGTATCCGGACTTGCACTGGTTTCCCTGTTGGTCTATTAACCTGGTGGTCTGGTAGTCCGAGGGATTAGATCACCTGTTCATGCCAGGACCCTTCTGAGAATTTGCGTACGGTCAGCATGGCTTGCAGGATGCTGAATGCGACGAGACTGAACCATAGGCCTGTGACATCCCAGTCCAGCCAGAAGGCTAGCGCGTATCCGGCGGGCAGGCGCACTAGCCATTGACTCACAATAGTGTAGTACAGTGCGGGTTTGGTGTCTCCGGCACCGCGCAGCGCTCCACCGGCGGCGATAGCCAGGCATTGAAACGGTTCGGCGATGGCGATAGAGTAGATATAGACCACGCCAATGCGCACGATGTCTGCATCGGTGGTGAAAAAGCCCATGATGTGAGGGGCAAATAGGGCCAGCGGCAAGCCGAGCAGCGTCATGCTCAGCGCGCCGACAAGCGTAGCGGTCCAGCCGCTTTGCACGGCGCGAGGGCGGTCTTTTGCTCCTAGGGCCTGTCCGACCAACGTAGTGGCGGCGGTGCCGAAAGCCAAGGAGGTCCGGCGTATGATGCGCTCCATCTGGTTGCCGATCGAATAGGCGGCGACAGCGGTAACTGGGGCGGCAGTCAGGGCGATGAGTTTGAGGAAGACCACGCCCGAGCCGTTGCGAAAAAGGCCCTGCATCGCCGAGGGGATGCCGATGCGCAGCATGCGGCGAGCGCGTGCTCGTTCGGGCCAGTACGAGGATCCGGGTAATAGACTCAGCGGCAGGCGGCCGCTGTAAAGCAGGACCATGCCGAGTAGGAAGCCCGCGGCTCTGCTCAACACCGCGGATAGCGCCGCGCCGGTGACGCCCATCTCGGGGAAGGGCCCGATACCGAAAATGAGCAGATAGCTCAGGGCGATTTTGAGCAGGCCCATAAAACCGTTGAGATAGAGGGGAATGCGCGTCTCGCCGGCACCGTAGAGGCAGTTACTGAGCGTGAAGTTGAGGGTCATAAAGACCAAGCCGGCAAAAAAAACGCGCAGATAGACTGTGCCCAATTCGACGATTGCGGCAGGCATACTGAGCATTTCCAAGGCTAGGCGTGCGGTAGCGATGCCGATCAGGCTCAGGGCGACGCTGACTAGGGTGACGAGAGTAAGCGCCTGTTTGGTGGTGGCGCTGGCCTCGACGGGCGAGCGTGCGCCAATGGCCTGGGCGACCATCGCAAAGGCGCCGGTGGATACCGAGACCATCATCACGCCCACAACCATCGTGACGATCTGCGAGACGCCAACGGCGGAAATGGCGTCGGCGCCCAAGTGTCGCACCATATAGACATCGGCCAAACCCGCCAGCGTATCGAGTTGCGAAGACAGGGCGACGGGAAAAGCCAGGGCGAAAACCGGGCGGACGAGTGAGGAATCGAGCCGGCGCGGAGCGCTTTCGGCCGTGTTCAGACGTCCTCTTTCTGTTGCTTGAGATAGGCGACCAGGATGTCGGGGCGATTGGTGCTGACGCCCTTGACGCCAAGGGCGATCATGGCCTGTTGTTCGGGCAGCGTGTCGGGATTCCAGGCGCGCAGGTCCAAACCGGCTGTGAGTGCCTTCTCGACCTGACGCAGGCAGAGGTTGCGGTATTGGATACCGATGCCGGCCGCGCCGAGTTCAATGGCGCGAGCGATATCTTCTTCACCCGGGTTGGGCAGAATCGCCCCAATGAGCAGGTCGTCGCCGAGGTTGCGCACCGCGTCGAGGCGGTCGATGTGGAACGAGGTGAAAATAACCCCGTCGGCCATATTGCGGGCCTTGACCGCGTTGACGGCCGCGCTTTCGACACCTTGGCCCTTAAGCTCGCAGAGCAGTTTGACCCGACCTTGCACCAGGGCTAGCACTTCGTCGAAGGTTGGCACCTTTTCACCGGCGCCGGCATCTAAAGAGCGAATGCGGTCGAAGTTGAGGTCGCAGATCGCGCCGGTGGCGTCGGTAGTGCGGTCGACGGTGTCGTCATGCATGACCACGAGTTGCTCGTCGCGGCTCAGATGTACGTCGCATTCGACGTAGTCGACTCCTAAATCGATAGCATAGCGAAAACCGGCGAGCGTGTTTTCTGGACGCACGCCCGCGGCGCCTCGGTGCCCAACTACATATACCATTAGTGGTCTCCTGGTGTAAATTTGGATCGGCGCAGGGAGCCGCGCCTTTGGCACCTGCAGTGCGCTATGTATATTAACTAATCGATGCGGCCCTTGCATACAGTCATAGGCGGAGCCTCTAGATGGCCCTTCTACATCACGCTTTCGATCCAGGCTGTCGCGCAGTTGGCGTTGTCGTCGGTATTCACCGCATATCTGGTTTCGGTTCGCAATAGATCGATACCGACCAAGATCTTGGTGCTTATTTTGATATGCTTACGCTGCATATCTTTTCCGATTTGTGCCTTATACATGGTCAGGTGCTTGCCGGGATCGACTTGCCTAAGCGCGATCGGCAGGTCGATGCCATGTGGAGCCGGAAATGGTGGCGGGAAATGCCGGAGGCTCAGAACACGGTCGCTCAAGATAAAGAGGGAATCTTGATGACTGCGGTGCGATTAACAAGGGAGTACGGCGGATGAGTGAAGCGGGACCCGGTTTTACCGTTGGAGTGTCGAGTCTATTCGAGAGATTGCAGCTTGTTTTTTACGCACCCCACACCGCTTTTGCGGAGGTGCGCGGCCGGGAAACGGCACACGATTGGCTGCTGCCGACGCTGCTGGTGTGCATGGTGGGATTGGCGGCACACCATATGACACTGGACACAGTGACCGATTTGCAAAACCCGGCCGTACAGCGGCATCTCGAGGGCATGGACGAAGAGGGTCGGCAGCGCTACGAGCAAAGTGCAGCGATGCTGCGAGCGCACGGCTGGATGCAGATTCCGGTAGGAGTTTTCACTTCGTTAGTCGTGGTGGGGTGGGTACTGATGGCGATGGCGCGTTCACTATTCCAGGTGGAGGTTAACTATCGGCAGGCGCTGGTGGTCAAAGCCTATGCGGCTCTGGTGGTCGCCGCCGAGTGGATACTGCAATCGGTGTTGGTGTGGTCGACGGGCGACCCGACGCTGCATCTGGGTTTGGGTATCCTGTTATCGGACGAAGTGGCGGCCGGTTTTTTCGGTCGGGTGCTGATGGCGGCCAACCCCTTTGACGTGTGGCAGATCGCAATTATGAGTATTGGACTCAGTGCGATGCTCGACGTGCCAAAGGAAAAGGCCATTATCGCAATTTTGTTGCTGTGGATGTTTTGGCTAGTCGGTGGAGTTGGCGTCGAAACGATGAGTCGCAATATGCTACCTCCGCCTCAGGAATGAACCTTTCAATCTATAAATATCAAAGAATTGAACCCGCCGGCATTGGACCGGTCCTCGTGGCGAAATAATCGTAAAGTAGATTTTGACCAGCAAAGGTGGTCCGCTAGGCATCTACCGTCCACGGTGCTATGGCACGGCGATCTAATGACCGACCTCTGTCGAGAATCTGCGATGGTTAGCCTGTTCTATATCCTAATCCCGTATGAAATCCCCCCAGTTATATGATGTTCGATTTTTTGGCGCGTGCGCCGCGTGATCTGTGGCTTATTAATCGGTGTGGTGGGAATTTCGCCGTTGAGGGCTGCATTTGGCATCTGGTCGACGGCATTGCCCAACAGCTCAATACGCCGCTCGTAACGATATGCGGTATGCAAGAGACGGTGATACTGGTCTATTACGACAAAACAGCCGCATTGAGATCGAGCGCCACTACGGAAAATGGCCCTCGGTAGTGCGTTTTTCGAGGCAGTTGAATTAGGTGTTCCCGGATATCTCCACCAATATACTGCAGGGAATCCACGTTGGGAGACGATATGGGGATGTATTTGTCGATTTGGTGGGGGAATATGGAGGAGCACCCGAGGCGGATTGAGGTGAGGAAGAGTTGTAGGAGAGGAAACCGTTTTACAGCGGTTTTGCCGATCGATGGGTGATGATTATTTTTTGGTCCTTCGCTGGTGTCTATGGAGTATTAGATTTCTATCTACACCTTGTTGTTGAGGCGTCAAAAAATTGGGGGAAATAACAATGGCTAAAACGACGACGCGCGCTGTGTTGGTCGGTTGCGGTAGCATGAGCCGTGCTTGGCTCAGCGCCGCTACCAAGCACCCGGATGTGGATGTCGTGGGTTTGGTGGACATCGACAAAAGCAATGCGCGCTGGCGGGCCGAAGAGTTTCGTCTGGAAAACGCGTTGATAGGCGATGATCTGAAAAATATTCTGCGCGAAGTGGAGCCGGACGTGGTTTTTGACGTAACGGTCCCTCAGGCACATACCGAGGTCGCGACCACCGCGCTCAAATACGGTTGCCATGTGCTTGGCGAAAAACCGTTGGCGGATTCGATGGCCAAGGCGCGGCGGGCGCTGCGTGCGGCAGAAAAGGCGGGCAAGATCTATGCCGTGATCCAGAACCGTCGCTACAACCCCGCGATACGCCGCTTGCATAAGCTATTACAGAAAGGTGCCGTCGGTGAGATCACCACGGTCAATTGCGATTTCTATATCGGCGCCCACTTCGGTGGCTTCCGCGACCATATGGAACACGTGCTGCTACTGGATATGGCGATCCACACCTTTGACCAGGCCCGTTTGTTGACCGGGGCCGATCCGGTATCGGTCTACGCCCGCGAATGGAATCCTAAGGGATCCTGGTACGACCACGACGCTTCGGCGATCTGCGTCTTCGAGATGACGGACGGGATCGTCTTTACCTATCGCGGCAGTTGGTGCGCTGAAGGATTGAGCACCAGTTGGGAAAGCGATTGGCGCGTCGTCGGCAGCAAGGGTACGGCGAAATGGGATGGCGGCGATGATATTCGCGCCGCAAGTGTCAAAAAAGGAACCGGTTTTATGTCGGAGATGCGGGAGGTGAAGGTGCCTGCGCTGGCCAAGAAAGACCGAGTCGGCGGTCACGCGGGACTGATCGACGAGTTTATTCACTGTGTGCGCCGAGGCGGGTCTCCGGAGACGGTCTGCACCGACAATATCAAGAGCTTGGCGATGGTTTTTGGCGCGATCGAAAGTTCACAGAAGGGGCGATCGGTAGCGATCAAGGCATAGTGGTCTGGTGGGAGGCTTAGGGTGCTGATCGCGGCGGAGATTTCAGTTGAGTCTTCCGGGCGCCGATCCTGGCAGCGCGTAGCAAGCCGGTTCACTGCGCCCTGCTTGGACTGGGGGCGGCACGCCCCGCATCGTATCCACAGTGGTAAGCCTCACCGTGCCACACTGTGTTGCTATCTCTTACTCGGGTTCAACTTCATCGTCGCCACCCAAATCGCCCTTCCACAAACGCTGCATCTCCTGACTGCGCTCAAGCAACTCGCCGAGGGAACCGCGGTCCTCTATACGACCATCCTTGAGAACGATGATCTGGTCGGCGCGGCGTAGCGCCGGACGTCGGTGCGAGACTACCAGGCTGGTGGCCTGGCGCTGGGCGAAGAGGCGCTCCCACAGCGTCTTTTCGGTATCGACATCGAGGGCGGAGGACAAGTCATCAAAGATGTAGAGTTCGGGGTCACGCACGAACATCCTGGCTGCGGCGGTGCGCTGGATCTGTCCGCCGGAAAGTCGCACGCCTTTGGGCCCAACCATGGTGTCGAGGCCGTCTTCGAAGTCGGCGAGATCTTTTTCGAGCACCGCCGCGTGGATGGCCGCATCGAGATCGGTGGCCTCTTCGGGCATGCCCATCAAGAGATTCTCGCGCAGGCGGGCGGAGAATAACCAAGGAATCTGCGCGGTGTAGGCTGAGCGCGGCGGTACGAAGAAAGAGGCGGGGTCTTCTACTGCTTGCCCGTTCCAGTGGATGGTTCCGCTTTGAGCGGGCAAGAGTCCTTGCAGTGTGCGCAAGAGTGTGGTCTTGCCCGATCCGATGCGGCCGGTTATTACATTGAAGGTGCCGCGCGTGAGCGCCATGTCGATGTTCTGCACTCCGTGGACCGAGTCGGCGAACTGGTAGGTCAAGCCGTTGACGAGCAATTCGTCGAAACGGTGCTCGTGTCCCTTAGAGATGTAGGGAACTTCGGGCAGTGGACCGTCGAGGTGAATCGGGCCGCGCTCGATAAGCTGGCGCGGCGAGCCGCCTTGCAGTAGGGCGACCATGCGGTCGACGGATACACCGGCCTGCTCGTATTTGGCGATTAGGTAGCCGAGCATCCAGGTCATCTCGGTGAGGAACTCGAGATAGTAGACAAAGAGTGCGAAATCACCAATGGTGAAGCGCTCTTCGCGGATGGCGGTAGCGGCCATAATGAGAATGATGCCGGTGCCCAAGGCGACGGCATTGGAATAGACGGCTTCGCGGATCTCGTCGAAGAGATGGTCCTTGAGTGCGGTCTGCGAGCGGGTGCGATTGAGTGAGCGGAAACGGCCGAGAACTTTTTCCTCGGCATTGGCAACCTTGATGCCCTGAACGGCGCCAAAGGTTTCGCCGATAAAGCCAGTTACTGCGCCGGTGGCCTCGCGGCTCAGGCGCCGGTAGTGGGCGATATAGCGGGTCATGGCTGTGGTCAACAGCACGACGAAGACAACTGGGATGCAGGCTACGAGGGTGATTTTGGGCGCGATGCCGAGCATGATCACCAATGCGATAGTCGAGTAGACGATCGAGCCAACGACATCGTTGAGCCATAGCGGGAAAATGTAGATTTGCTCGGGGTCGCCGCGGAAACGGCTGATCGCCTCGCCGGAGGAATTGGGCAGGGCGGCGGCGCCGGGTCGGTGCAGAATGCGGTTGAACATATTCTTCTGCAGCCAGGCAGCGACGGTGTACATCAATGGGACATTTGTCAGTACGATGCCGAGTTCGCCAGCCATGCGCACCAGGGCGGCTGCGGACATAAAGGCGATCAGGGTCCAAAAGTCGAAATTGACTTGGGCGTCGCCGGTAAGCAGGTTGAAGAATTCACGCAGAGCCAGAGCGGGTATCTGGTAGCTAAGGAACAGGATGGTGATCGACAGTAGGTTGAAAAACCATTGCCAGGGCCGTATGCGTATCGCGTTCCAGATAACCTCGTAGGTTTTCAAGACAGCACCTCTGTCAGGCCAGTGCGCATTAGCTCGGAGAAGCGCGAGTTGCGATCAATTTCGAGATCGCAGCGGCGACCGTGCTCGTGCACGCGGCCCTCGTCGAGAATCAGAATGTCATCGGCGCGCTGCACCGTGGCCAGTCGGTGTGCGATAATGATGGCGGTACAGCGCGCTAACAGTTTGTCGATAGCTCGTTCGATCATGCCTTCGGTGGCCGGGTCGAGCCGCGAGGTGGCCTCGTCTAGTATTACCAGCCCGGGATCCTTAAGGAAGACACGGACGAAGGTCAGTAGTTGGGCCTGCCCTGCGGACAGGCCCTGGCCGCCGCTTTGCAATTGAGTGTCGAGTCCATCGGGTTGCTTCTCGTACCAGGGCAGTAGGCCTATGTCCTCTATGGTATGCAGGATGTGGTCGTCGGCGAGTTGTGAATCAAAGAAGGTCAGATTATCGCGGATAGTCGCGCGAAAGAGCTGCACGCTCTGGGTTACCATGCCGACTTGGTTGCGCAACGCGGGCAGTGTGGCCTGGCGGATATCCCCGTCACCGAGCCTGATCTCGCCACTTTGTGGGTCATAGAGGCGAAAGAGCAGTCGGGCGATGGTCGTTTTGCCCGACCCGGTGCGCCCCAGCAAGCCGAGGATGCGGCCGGATTCGAGGCGGAAGGAGACATCGTGCAGCACCGGTTCTTCTTCTTTGTAGCCGAAGGTCAGTCCGCGGAATTCTACCGCGATCGGGCCGGGGGCGAGTTGGTGGCCGGGGCCGTCGTGTACTCGGCTATGTAGTTGCTGCAACTCCTCGATTCGCGACAGGCTGGCGCTGGCCTTCTGCAAATCCTCCATCTGGCGGGTCAGGCGTCTGAGTGGCCCAGAGAGCATACCGGTATAGGAGATGACCAGGTAGATGTTGCCAATTGTAATGGCTTCGGCGTTATAGAGATAGAAGCAGGTGATCAGAGCGACTATGTAGCCGAGTACGTTGACAAAAGTATTGGTATTGCGCAGCCAGATGCTCTTAAGGCCGGCGGTGCGCTCCTGGCGCAGGCGATTGCCTGCGTGTTTGTAGAACTGTTGCAGGGCGTAGTTCGTCGCGCCGCTGGAGCGTATGTCTTCAGTGCCGGCAAGCTGTTCTTCTACGAAACCAAAGAGTTCAGCGCTGGCCTGGCGTGCGGCTTTCCACTGCGGCACGGCGATCGAGCGCATTTTAAAAAGGCAGATTATGCCGACGGCGGCATAGCCGGTAAGCGGCGCACCGATCCGCCAATCCTCCCAGTAGAGCAAGCTAAGTATGCCGCAGAGCGTAATCAGGCTGCCGATGATCCTAAAGACGAAATCGGAGAAGAAATTGGCCAGATTGGCGACATCGCCGTCGATGCGTTCGATGAGCTGCCCGGGTGTGTTCTGGTTGTGGAAGCTCATGTCGAGGCGCAGGCAGTGCAGGGTCAGATCCTCGCGCAGGGAGTTGGTTGCGGCCCAGCCCACACGTTCACTCAAGTAACGGGCGCTGACCGAAACGATCTGGCGGATTAGGGCCACGCCGATATAGAGGTAAGCGGAATGCTTGAGGATATCGAGGGCGGCGCCCTCGCGGGTGTCGTCGATAAAACGGGCGAGTAGCCGCGGGCTGTATAGTTCAAGGCCAATGGTGGCGAAGAGCAATAGGCCGAGCAGTAGCGCAAGTTGCCACTGGGGCATTAGATAGGAAGTGAGGAAGCGGCGGTATTTTGCCAGCGAAATTTTCATCGGTTTCCATGTGTGAGTGGACGGTCCAGAATCGTCGGAAAAACTCTACAGTATCAAGGAAAGGAAGGGCAAAAATGGGTAGACGGGCTCCACGTGCGCCGTAGCCCCAGACCTTGCCAGA
>JACLAC010024972.1_pt1 | contig 15674 bp, 8 predicted proteins | sample 8027881 | NCBI WGS metagenome assembly JACLAC01 (sample SAMN15725517, study PRJNA655200) | protist metagenome | isolation source: fluorescence activated cell sorting (FACS) single amplified genomes of... | place: Spain: Blaines Bay Microbial Observatory, Mediterranean Sea | collected 2016-01-19
GGATTGTCCTCGTTCGTAATTGTAGATGTCAGGATTAGTGTCCTCCTACGAGGAGGCGAGAGAGATACTATAGTCATCGTCTAGTCTATTTAATAAGACTATAGAAGTATACTAGTCGTTCTATTATAATTGTATAGATAGAACTGAATTCGAAATAAAGCTAGAATAGTCGGTCAGAGAAAAACACAAACGACGAGTACAGTTATAGTTCTCTTGTGAGACCACGCGATATTTTTATTATTTTTTTTTTATTATTTTTTTTTAATTTTTTTATTTTATGAAATTATTTTTTTTTGACGAATAATAAATAATTGTCAGTTGTTGGATATCGTGTGTGTTCATTCATGAGATTAGAACGACTATTAATAGTATTTTTTAAAGACCCAAAAAAAAAAGGACTCTAACTATCACTGGGGATTTGACAAATGCATTATTATTATATGATGTGTTATATTTTTTTTATTTATAATATTTTTACACAAAAAAATATAAAATAATATTTATTATAATAATAATGTATATACCAACTATTAAAAAAATAAACTATAATATAGTCTCGATTACCTTTGTATTAAGTATACTTACATACATACGCAAGTAGTAGTAGATCTAGTAATTAATGCGTACTCTGCCTACCAAAGAAAGAACATTTACATCTTCGGAAAAACTAATATAACTTACAATAATTAATTTTGTTCCAATTTGAAGTTTGGGTTGGATTGTGGTTATCGTTCTACTCCGTTTTGGTCCGTGCGTTAGGTTGCAAAGTATGGCATCGAGACCGTCTCCTTACCGCCCACTCAAAGGGGCGCCCCGGTCAGGGTCGTTGGACTCGGACGATGAAGAAGCAAACGCTCAAAACAGGGCCGTTCAGATCATTGGCTACCTGCCTGATCTAAAGCCGTTCGTCAATGGGCCAGAGCTTTCTGAAGAATCCCTTGCGAACACCCGCCGCGTGAATTTTGACGAAGACTTGCTCTTGAAGCACGCACAAGAACGCCAGCGGGAAGACTTTGGCCAGTCGCCCCCTCAAACACCCTTTCTGAGGGCGTTTGACAGCAAAAAAGCCTTCTCTGAATGGTTTCGAGAAGGAAGCGTTCGGGGATCTGTGTTCAACCTATGCAGCGCCACTCTTGGCGCGGGCGCGCTAGCCCTTCCCTACGCGTTTTCAAAGTCGGGGTGGCTCCTTGGTTTCATCATGCTCCTGATCGGAGCTGCCGGGACAGTTTTTTCCATCAATATGCTGGTCGTCGCAAGGGACCTGACAGGCCTGAAGTCTTACGAAGACTTGACGGTACACTTGTTCGGACGAAAAATGGGGCTGCTGGTCGAGCTTAACATCATAATTTTCTGCTTTGGGACAGCCGTCGCGTACTTGATTGCGGTCGGGGACATCCTGGAGCCAGTCTGCGTGTCCAGCGACCTGGGCAAGTGGCTCGCCGGCATGGGGGAGGACGACCCCTGGACCGATGCGTTGAAGCGGAAAGTACGCATGCTAGCGATGTGCATTTTTTTCGGGGCGATCATGTTTCCCCTGTCACTTTTAGAAAAAATAAACTCCCTCCGATTTACGAGTTTTTTTGGCGTTCTGTCGATCTTCTACCTTGTCTTTGCCACTGCCTTTCACAGCACCCAGCACATGGTCCGTCTAGGCTTTGCAAACACTTGGGGCCAAGCGAAAGCGGCCAATTTTCGCTTGCTTGACTTTGCCCAGGCAATGCCCATTATTATGTTTGCGTTTACCTGCCAGGTCAACGTTTTTTCTATATACGACGAGCTGGAGAGGCCATCGCCCAGAAGGATGGGGAAAGTCACGAACTACGCCATATTGGTTTGCATCGTCGTTTACGCGATGACAGGGGTGTTTGGCTCCTTGGAGTACCACGACGAAACGAACCAAAATATTTTGAACAACTTCTTCCAGGATGGAAAAGACAGCGAAGGTGGTCAAAGTATTGTTATTTTAATGGCATTCGTAGCCATGGCACTGACGATCGTGATGGCGTTCCCTTTAGTAGTTTTTCCATGCCGCTACACCATGGACGTAATGCTGTTTCATGATTCCCCACCGAACTGGTGGCGACACTTCGGCCTGACAGCCGTTATTTGTGGTCTAACTCTAGTTGTGTCTCTGAAGGTGCCAAATATCAGTGTTGTGTTTCAATTAATGGGTGGTACAACATCAGCATTTGTTTGTTTCGTACTGCCAGCCGCATTTGCCATTCATTTGGAGCGCATCCAAAGGGGGATTTTGAAAACTGGCGTCGAGACGTACGGCTCCTTGCTTGCCGGGGACGGGTCGCCCGAGGGCTCAATGAAAGAAAATGGGATTTTGGTGAATCGTGAAAATCCTGAAGCTGGTAAGAGCGCAGGTCACAAAATTACAAAGTGCGAACTTATGGGGAGCTGGATTCTTGCAATTGGTGGCGTCGTTGTTGGGGTTGTCTCCACTAGTGTTACAATATACAATCTGGTTGAACACACCGGCTAAAGAACCAACTGACATCAACTGTTCAGTAACATATTTCGACATGGGATGAGATGATAATTAATAGCTTTTTCTCGTACGAGTATATACAAAAATCTAATTATATACATCGTAAGAAGCACTTTTAAAAATATCTTACGCTCACGTTACAAAACAATTGTATTTTTAAATTTCATATTTCTAACGAAGCAATGCCCTCCCGCAACTCAACTTCCTTTCGGATCGCGTCAAAAATAAGGGAAGTATGGCTCTTTCTCGAGGAATTCGCTGTCGGCATTACCTGCGTATTGTTTTCGTGCCCATCCGCACTTTTGCGTTCAGGGTCAAACCAGAGCACAATGTTCTTTCCCTCAAAAGGAAGATCTTCTTGCTTTATTCTCTTGTCTTTCGAACGCAAGTGCTGAAGAAGCTGTTCGTAGGACTTCACTAAAGTTCCATCGGGAAGTTTTCGTTTAGGAAACTGTTTCGAGTATACACAACAAGGAACTAATGCAAATGGAATGTTATGGCTTAACGCAAAATCGACAATATGCTCTGCAGCCTGATCAGGATGCATACCCAAAACACACGATGCACTCTTCAACAACTCGTAAACTTCACTGCAATCGCTAATTACATTGCCATCGCCATCCAATGTTTTCGTTGAATTTACGGCATGTTGAAAATATCGATCTCCGTAGTCGTTTGCAGCGCAACGGTGTTCTGGCTCGTCTTCGTCTGTCTCTGAAACATCGGAGTCGCTCTGGTAAAGACCTTTGCTCGTCCAACAAGTGGTTCTTGCTACTTCCTGTGCGTCTTTTAGCCATTGGTCATTCTCTTTGTTTGGTTTAGATTTAAAATTCCTTTCCCACTCAAATAAATTTTCATCAAAAAACAGTCGCAAATGTTTGCAGGTTAGGGGGCGTTCAAGTATCTCTTTTTTCTCAATGTTCCACTCCGAAAAAGCCGGATTTCGATGGTAAACTCCCAGATTATACTTTCTTCTAAATTTCGATAGTAGCATCGGCCTAGGATCTACCACCGTTGCAGGTATTCCGTTGACATGATTCAGCTCAAACGCTAGCTCCCCCTTTCCCCCGGCGACGTCCAACACACCTGACCCCTGGCGCAAACGGTCTATGTGAACTCGGTCCAACATAAACCTGCGCAAAATAGCGCACCTGCTCGTGTTTGCTACTTTCGGGCGCTGCCGACCAGCCCTTCGGGTCGGTCCATTTCTTATTCTCGGAGGTCGTGATTTGTGCATCTTACTTTCTACATTCAAATTTGCAGTCGAGTGGGCAAAAAAGCAGCCGTCTCCAAAGGCGCACTTGCCTTTCTTTAGCCAGTGCTTGCATACCTTTCGCGGTAGAGCTGATTTTACATTTTCATCCACAATTGTGGCATTGTTTCTAGATACGACTCGTTTTGCACAATCATAATGGGCCCAAATAAACCCTGGCTCATTTCGCATTTCTGTCGGAAACACCTCTTCCCCTGGCTTCAAGTATTTCCCACATATTCTACAGTCCAGTGACTTTTTCTTTCCCTCTCGAACTATAGGACAAGTGCTCTCTGAGAACGACGACAAAACCGCTGCCATAGTTAACGTAGACTAATGGTATGGATGCTTTTTTTGTGTGTAGTATGGATTAAATAATTGCATCCTCTTCTTTACAAATTGGTAATAAAATTATGAAGAGTTTTCATATTGTCCGTTCATAGTCTTTATTCTAGTGGAATAGAGATTATACTTGGTATAAATAAAATAATAATTTTTATGTAGTAAAAAATAATATAAAATAAAAAAAAAAGAAGAAGAAGAGTATAGTCATTATTATTATAATATTAATAGTAGAAGTACTTGGTAGTGGTGTGTGCACAGTAATAATAATTCCAATAAAAATCTCGTAGAAAGAACCGATGAAAAGAATACTCGTAGACGATTTCATGTGTATACTTACTCGCCTGAATCCACCCACTAATATGATGCAAGAAGAAAGAAAAGATATTATACAAAAAAAAAAAGATCGAAGGGAGGAGGGAGGAGGGAAGGAAAGGAAAAAATATACTAAAATTATACTGTACCTATTATACTATTAATACTACTATAGAGTAATAGTCTAATAATATTATTATATATTATTATTATATAATAATACTGTATAATAATAATAATAATAATAAAAAAAATATAATCAATAAGCAACCCCCCACCATATTATATCTTATTGTGTATAAAGGAAGGAAACCCTTCTATATAACCTTTGTCGAGTTTTATAATTGATATGAACATGTATCAGGTTAATAGGTTTGAAACTTTTTTTCTCTAGATAATTTAAAAGCTGAACTTCATTAATTCTACGACAATTGATGTCTGACCAGGAGGCTGTAAATCCTCCCGAAACGGAAGAAACAACAGGCTCAGATGTACCGAGTAGTTCGGAGTCGCCCACAGAGTCGAAACCGTCTGAAGGCTCAAAGGTAGTTTCATCGGAAAGCAGTTTTCTTGGTGCTGCTGGTAGGACGAGGCGAGTTGCGCAGAAAATTGCTGCTGCAAACGAGAGTTCGAAGCAATTGGATCAATATGAAACTTACCGGCTGCAAGTATATGAAGACATATTTTGTGGGTCTTTAAGAATTTTTTGGAACAATATCACTTCTCATATGGACTCCTCTCAAAAGTTTATGGAGCAATACATCAACTTCTTCAAGCAAATTATCAGCGCAGAGTTAACCTTGATACGACAGTTGAAGGCAAGCATTTCCAAATCATTTCCTTCTTCGTCACAAAATCGAGGAAAGGGGGCCCTGACTGGGTTGGGATGCATAACAGACGAGTTTGTTTCGCTCCAGAAAACAGCGGTAGCGCATAAAGAACGCCTTGTCGCTAGCTTGCAGACCGATGTACTCAAAGCTTTCAGCTCCATAATGTCTGATTATAAGAAGAAGTGCAGCCAGACGAAAGCGAAAGCCACAAAGCTAGAAGGGGTTATTGACAGTGCAAACGTCACCGTGAAAAAATCATTTAAGCAGTATATGAAGGTGTATCAAATGAACTCAGCACAAGGTGTTTCAGTCCAAGCAACAGAAAAGGACACGTGGCTGGAAGAGAGTATTTACTGCAAAAACGCGAAAAAATTCATTACTGCCTGCTCTGAATATCGTCGGACTATGAGTGAAATGTATATAAGCTATCAAAAGTCAGAGGTAGATAGAATGCAAAAGCTCAAAAACCTCCTTCAGAAATATGCCAGGCTAAAACAAGGAAATTTGCTAGCTCAAGCCAATGCTCAGGAAATGACGGTCTTTACAGCTGCAGTAGATCAGCTGGACCATGAGAAGGAAGTGATTCTTCAATTAAAAAAGGCCCAAGACGATGGAAATGATAATTCTAAGAAGAAAAACTCCGAATCTTTAATGAAAACGTCTCAAGTCACTGGAGACATGACCGTAAAAGCTCCGAAACCGTTCCAATCAAAACTTATATTGCAGCAAAGTACTATTTCCATAAAAGCTGGTTTGTTCCAGAATTGGAAGAAGTACCATGCTATAGTAACTTTAGAAGACCATTTTTACCTGTTTGAAATAACAACAAAGGGGGGAAAAGAGGAATTGTCACTAAGTCTGAATCCATCTATGACGTTTTCCATTGACCGCTGCAGTATTAGCAACACAAACAAAGATGCACTCACTTTTGAACTCGTTGAAACCACGAAAGGTTTCTTGGGAATCACATCGACGCGCAAGCAGACTTTCATGGTTGATAATGCCCAGCTACTTGATGTATGGACTGGTATCTTGAATGTATATTCTACTGTTTCTGCTTAAATTTAGGCTTTTGAACGCATCAAGGAAACAATCGCATTTTTCTTGCCTTTTAGGAATCGTAGATTGCAAGACGGGGAGTTCTGCTGCTGACAATTTATCAGGCCTGCAGCATTCATTCTTAAATGGATTTCTTTCCATTCTTGTTCCGAAGTACGAGTGAGTACAGTAATATTGAGTTTAATTCGAATTCTTTGATTAGGATTAATTAAAATTATATCTCCAAAAGAAAAAGAAATTAATGCAATTGTGCACGCTTTAATGCCAGCTTTTACGTCTGATATTTCCTTTTCGGGCTTTCCCGAACTCTTCGATTAGGATTAATTAAAATTATATCTAAAAGAACATGAATCCTCTTTCCAATTGAATGAAACTTCCTTGCCGTAGCTTTGTTTATGAAAAACATTTTATATAGTATGGTTTATGACTCTCTCGATATTTAATATGCTTTGTTTATGATTCTTGCTTTTCTGGAATTTTAATGCCAGCTTTTACGTCTGATGTTTTCTTTGCGCCCTGCGCTTTTCCGAAACGCTCGTACGATTTTGCGACGTTCCACTTAGTATTTTGGAACTCTGCATCATCGCACTCTGTCATGATCGCATAAAACATTTTTGCAGTCTCCGCTGGTACGTGGAAGTCGTTTGCGCCAATTCGCTTTGTGCACATTTTATGCAATAAATGGTCTGGAGAGAAGTCCTGGTTTGCCTGATCAATGAGCGGGGTTTTGGTGAATCCTGGATGACCATAACCAAATGTTGCAAAACCACTCATCTCAGCCTTCATACCAGCGTGAACCCATGTGCAGGCAGCTTTTGCCACACCAAACCCGGCCCAACCTGGAATCACCATGTAATTCCCGTCAGGCTTAGGTCCGTCGGAGAAAGGCGCCCCAATTGTGAAGACACGCGGCTTACGATCTTCAGAATCACTTACTGCCTGAAGGTTTTTTTGTAGCTTTTGCACGACGAAAAGCTTTCCATGAGCATCTGTCTTGATCATATCATCCAGTATCTCGTACGTAATGTTGGTAAAACGATGTCCCATGTCATCGACATTTTTCGGGCTGGCAGCGGCAAGAAGCATAAAGTGAATGGGTGTGTCCCCCACAGCGGCAGCGATTGTGTCTGGCCCCTCTTTCGTGCCAATGTCACAAACGATCTGCACGAGACTGTCATTCTCTGTGTCGAGACGTGAGAATGCCGACTCATCACGATCTACAAGAAATACTTTGGCAGCACCCTGTGCAACGCAAACTTGCGCAAAAGCTCCACCGATTCCAGAAACTCCTGTAATAAGCACGTTCTTTCCCGTGATCTTTGTAGAAAGGTTACTGGTTAAGTAAGTGTTGATTTCGTCATCCGATTTCCCGTCAGCTTTTGCAGCTGCGATAGAGTGATAAGATGCTCCGTTTCCCATTTTCTTGTAATTTTTCTTGTAATTGGTGTTCTCTTAATGTTTTAATTTTGCTTTTCAAAAGGCAGGTCTAGATATTCAAACCTTGTACGAATTAGCTGTAGACTTAGTACGATCATGTACAGAACCCAGAACGATTACTTTAGTCAAGTGCTTTTTGTACTTTTGTAGTCACTGGTATTGTGTGCTATTACCAAACGACAGACAACATCAACGACGCAGCATCAAACATTGCTTGCAAACAGTCAACCACCAAAGGACGTAGTAGTACTAGATATATATTACAGAAAAAAAATGTGTAATAAAAGAGATTGATTGTCGCAATCAAAAAAATTAAATATCTTCAACAAGATTTGATTCAACAAAACAATGCTATTTTAATGTAGTTAATAAAAAGAATTGAAAAAAATAAGAAGAAGAAGAAATCTTTCTTTTTTCATATTTACATATTTTAACAACACAATGCTATTTGATGTATAGTTTTTCGCTTCTTGGATTTCTTCTTCCTTTTTTTTTCTATAGGAGGCGCGTAGCGGCAATATTTATCCAAGTGATCCCATATGGTCAATGACGCCGTTGAAACGAGATTTGGATCAGACAAACTGAGCGTGGGTGTGCTATTTGAGTGTAAAAGGCTTAATTGAAATAATGGTATTTGTTGTATTGATTGATTGGTATATTTGTTGTATAATATTGATTGATTGGTATTTGCTGGTTGAATTTCTGCTATGAAAACAGGACAATATCTCTTTGCATCGGATGACCCCGACGCTTTCTTTTTTCATCATAGCGTACCACGAAAGATTTTTTAAAGTTTTAATCCGGATCTCTTTTCTTGTAATTGTTGTCGTCTAATTCTACTATATAGAAATTAACTACAGTCATTACGAAGGTACTGTGCTTTCCATCGCTATTAGGGGAGCTTTTGTTCACTTATTAGGGGAGCTTTTGTCCCCTATGGGACACAACAAGGACTTCTTACCTGTGCTCATGTAATTCTTGGCAGTAGTACTATTTAGTCATCTACCACATAAAAATCCAGCCTTAAGAAGTTTGAGTCCTATACAGACAATAAGCACATTTTAAGTACACATATTCGTCAAATGAACTGGAACAAATAAATATTTTTTTTAAACCTTTTCTTACAAAAATATTGGTTTTTAAGGCTGATGCTTTTATTGAGGATGTGTAGCTGTTAAAAACGTAATGATGTGTTTATGTTATATAATGCGAAGATGAGGAGGTTAACATTTGAGCGTAATTATTTTTTTAATATTTTATATAGTCATATTCGGTTTGTCTTTAGATAATGTATTACTATGAGAATGTGTTTAAATTGCAAAACATGCGGTGTCTTTAAGAAACTGGAATGAAGTAACAATTTTAAATTGTTAAGGTGGACAAGAATTTGTACTATATACTCCCGAATTCAAGAGGGCATGAAGTAACAATTTTAAATTAATACGTTAAAATAAATGATTTTGATTTAAATAATAGAAGTTATATAGAATTCATCAACGTGTTAATAAACTCATCATCGTCATCTTCCCGTGCAACTGTAACATCTATGTCCATGAGAACAGACTCTGACAGTGACAGAATTCCTGGACCATTGCAGAAGGCGCTGTCTCCAAGGAGACAGTACGGTGCCAACTGCTTGCAAGAGCTGTAGAGCCCCGCAGTCAAAGCAATTGCACTGTCGTGGGTTGTTCCCAGATAGTCCAAGAATGCGACACGGATGCGGCCCGTCAACAAACCCAATGATATAACAATATCCGCAAGAGCCTCCAGCTTGGAGGGCTCAAATGTTAGCCTCACGGAAGCTGTTTCATGGTTCCGGAGGACGGATGTGATGGCACTAATCCCAAGTAAAATCTTGTCGCTAATAATACTGGGTACCATCCCAAAAATGAACGTAAACAGTCCTGCTCCTTCGTCGAGATGCAATTGCAACACCATTTCCTCTGGTGACAACGTTATTGAATAGATATGATCTGACACAATAATCTGACACAATAATTTGACACGACACAATAATTTGACAATACACAATAATTTGAAGCGATAATATTTATTCGCGAAAAAAAAATTTCAATGTAGTATAGGTATTTTCAATTTATTGGAGAGTTTGAGAGAGAGCTAATAATTTCATAAAATGACAAATATCCTTAATGATAGGATTTTACATAGAAATAGGGAAACGGTGGTGTGTTGATGTATATTTTAGTTAACGATTGAACTACATAGCAGGTGAAATAATATATAAGAATAGCACTTCATTGGAAAAAAAATTAGTGGACATATGCCGAGCTACCCTCTTATTTTTCAGGCTTCTTTTCTAAAAACAATGATATTTATATGTTCTTCAAGTACTTGCTGTAGCCTGTAGTCGTTAACTTCATAAATGTGTAAGGTTATCTTTGCTAAAATGTGCGTTTTACTGTAACACTATCTCCATGTAGTCGTTTCGAATCCAACCTTTATTCTTCAAATCTACCAATACCAAAAATTTAATAGTAAGTCATTGTACATTTTAATTTTATGTTATTACATGCATTTAGCACTGTTTATTCTCCTTGCTACACTCATGTTATTTTTCTAGGGAACAAAAGCTCCCCTAATAAGAAAAATATTCTGTGTTTTTTTAGGGCCAATGGTACGTCTATGTATGTTTTTTTGTACAATTAGAATATTTTTCTTATTAGGGGAGCTTGGGGTCCCCTAATAAGCCACAAAAGCTCCCCTAATAACGCTGGACTGTAGTATTAATAATACAATTATTAATATTTGTAATAGAAAGATTTCTGAATACGAATACACGAGGCAGACTTAAAAGATAATTAGTGAAGCTAAAGTAGTTTTTGACATTTAATATACTCGTACTCCTCTTATACGAATACATGTAGTGGAGTATACTTACAACTGTGCCTACTCACATAATAAGCTAGAGAAGTGTATTATACGAGCTTATAAAGAAGCTTACAAATATATTAGACTCTATATATTCTAATAATAATATTAATATTAATATAAAAAAATAATATAATTTTTTATATTTTTTTGTAACGCATATATCTTTATTATTATCTAGTATATAGTCGTCTATTATTATTATTAGAAAAAAACAACACATAGTAGATAGATGTTATCATTGTCACATATTTATTTCACTGATATTTTATTACCTTGGTATCAATATAAACAAAAAGGACAATGAGTATAGTTAGTAATAATAAGCTTCTTCATCAATGAAATTTATCAAATGAAAGATTGTAATGTTCTGAGTCTCTTGTTCATCCTTCAGTATATTTTCTTTTATTGAACTCTTTTTTACTATTTCGAATTTCATATTGAGCTGAAAGATAGATGGGAGGTGCCGCTAGTGTTGCGATCAAAGATGCAATTGTAGCAGAGGTGAACAAGCCAGGCGATGCATCGGATGTGTTGAGCACGCAAGTTGAAAACCCAGTTAACTCTGCGATGGTGAATGAAGTTGTTAGACTAAGACAGTTGATACACGCTGGAAGCACAGCGTATTTTGCTTTTGAAGAGGAGCAAAGAGAAATCAATCGTAGGCAACCAACTGGGCGTATCAAGATCATTTATGAGCAATACGATGATGAGTTTGACCTAAAAGACGGAAATATTGAAATCAAAACGATTGACGAAGAGTATTGTTTATCGGATATTATGCCTGGTTGCGCATTGGAACTGTTAGAGATGCCACCTCAAGAAAAAATAAACGAAGAAATAAAAGGCAATGCAGTCCCTTTCATCAAAAAAGATGACAAGGGGGAACAATTTACCGGATTGTTCACGTATACTGATGGTGAGACCGATGTAAAGTCGTATTGGGTGGTTGCCTATCAGGATGAAAAGCAACGGGCAGAAGATATGGCAAAAACAAAGGAACGGCTAGAGCGTGACAGACAATCAAGCAAGAATGAAAGTAGAGCAGAAGGATGCTCTTGTATAGAAGGGAATCCTTGCACGGAAGCAAACAAATATAATTGCAAGAACTGGTCTGGTAGATTTGTTGTGGCTGCAGCTAACGGATGGAAAGGTTTCTAATTCTTTTCCACTTGCTCATTTACTTAGGGTTACTGGACGACATTTTTTACTGGGGTGATAATACATTGAAACACGTACATTTATAAAAATTATTTATTTTATTAAAAACACTACTAAAATATAATAAGATTTTTTTTTAAAACACTACTATTAAACACGAGTATATAAAAAAAAACTATAAAGACACTAAATATGTGTTTTATTTTGAAACTGTTCGGGAAACTGCGGCAGAAGTCACTGTACTTTCGTCGCTTCAACAAACAAGGAAAAGTACTTCTTTTTCCCGTCTTTTCCCACAAAGTAATGCATAGCAGCCTCACTTATATCGTCAATTTGTAAATCTTTATGCTTACTGTTCATAAACGTCGACTCGATCACATTACCTGCAGTAAATCCTGCGCGTATCAATGCAGCTTTCAAAGTTTCAAAATCATAACCTGTTTTATGTGGATTATTCATTTCTTGGTCGGTTTCCATACCACCAAGATATCTCAGGACAATTGGCAACCGATTCCCGGTGTAGGGATCATCTGGAATCCATTGCCATGCTGGCCAGTTTTTCCTGGCAGCGGACCAAAACGATGACTTGTCGTCAACAGGAGACACTTTGAAGTCGGATTCTACGTAATTTTCTAACCAAACTCGGGCATTAGGGACGACTAGACGGAGAACGCCACCCGGCCTCAATACACGAAAAATTTCTCTAAGGACAAAGGAGGTGTCTTCTGGATAACGAATGTGCTCCAATGTGTGGGCGGCGTATACATACGAGCAGGACGCATCTCTCATCGGCAACTTCGTTGAAGCGATGCTCATGGCTAGCTCTACAGGTTGCGGCCCTGACTTGGTACGTATTGCACGCCCCCCAACCATATCAATGTTTAGCCATCCCAAAAGCGCACTGTCGCCTGCAGCGCCTAACTGGACCTTTAATTCTCCCCTGCTACTGTCATGGTGCAACTGCTGAGGCATATTACTTAGTTGCTCGTTTGCTGCCAAATCTGCCACCTTTTCAACATGCTCCACGGCGCGAGCAATCGATAGCCTCGCTTGAAGGAGCAATGAAGAAATTTCTGTTCCAGAGTGCTCAATATAAAAATCTCCTGGGAGTGCGGAGAGCGCACCCTCCAGATCCGATAGCTCTGGGACTAGGCTTCTGGCCGTGGCTTGCATCATATTGACTTCAGCTTGTCCTGCTGTGATTTCCCCTAGTTTTTTCGGCTTTAGTCCAAGCAAGCTTGGGGCTATTTTTTGCCCGTACTCGTCCGATCCAGCCTGAAGATTTAAACCCTGATTTTTGTCATCGTCTCCTATCTTCGCACGGATGCCAGACCTTATATTTTTCTGAGATTTCTCAAGGTTATTTTTGGACGTGTAATCACCTTCTTGCGCGCTAGGGTCTACAATATGCTTCATTGAAAATTTTCCACGAACCCAAGAAGCTTCATGGGGGTGATTTTTTAGTTTTTTGCTCCCAACCTTCAACGCAATCATTTTGTCTAAAACTTCAGACATGCTGCTTAACGTCTTATGAAACTTTGAGCGGTCAATTGAAAGGGTTCCCCCGTCTTCTTGGCCCAATGAAATTAAGTGTTCGGCCGCTGTGACAGACGCTACTCCAAGCGCAGTTCCATTTGACCGATATGCGCTTTTACTATTGTATATTATAAGAAAAATACCAAAGATAGAGCCAACGCAACAAACAACAAGTCGAATGAACGAGGTGCGAAGGGCCGAGGACGGAAGGCGCTTTCTCAGTTTCCCGTTACTATGCATAAACAGGACTGTGAGATCGAAAACAGACACAAGGTATAGAAGAAAGAGTTTCCTCGATAATTTACTGTAAAACTGAGCAAAAAGTGTTCAAAAAATGATTGGGTGATTGTTCTCCTATCTTTTGCAAATTTATTCAATAATCGAACACGAAAGTAGTTTATCCAATTCTTGTCCTAAACAAACAATCGTCTGGTTACCAATATAACATCCTCATGATGATATTAATAATAATAATAGTAGACGACGACTACTTCTCGTTAGAATCATCATAATATAATAAAAAATATATATTATTTATTATTTATATAATTCCAATAAATAACTAATAAACAAATGAAAGGTGCCAGTAGTGTATTATACCTCATAACAATAGACGAATATATAAGTATAGATAAGACTTTATTTTTTTTATTATTAATTATGTGTTGTTGTATATTTTTATTCTTAGTTTAATGGAGTATTTATTATTATATCAGTCGTTTAATAATAAATATCTAAATATTGTGTTTTTAGAATATAGTCGTCTAGGCCTCGTATGATGTGATGACGTGATCTTGGATCCCAATCAACAAACAAATCCTCCCTTGAAAAAACTCACTAATTAATAAAATATATAATAAAATAATGCGGCTGTATGTTCAGATTTTCAATAGCCTATGTAGCACGAGGTGATGAAGTGTTTTCGTATGAACTAAACTAATGATAAGTACTTCGTATGAACAAAAATTAGAGCTTTTGACCTGTCACTACAACCCAATTATGATGGAAGCAAATGATTTTATTTCCTTCGTCATCAGTATGATTGAAACATCCCATCCCTGTGAGATCAGTCTCTGTTAGAATTTCCTCATCTACAATTTCTTGGATAGTAACCCTATTTTCTGGAGGAGTATTTGTCGATTCCAACCAACCTTCTAATGTCAATCTATTTTGGAGAATCGACCTTGGCAGCCTACCATGATTACTGATGACACTCCCACTTAGTGCCTCTTCAGGAACTAGTTGAATGGTTCCATTGTCAAGAAGGAGATCTTCAATTTCTCGAACTGTCAGCGCTGTTGCATGAGAAGGATCTCGAAGTCTTTCAAGTGTATTCTGCATTCTGGCAAGAACAGCATCTTCATGCGCCGTAAGATCTACAAGGACAATGTGGCCATGCTTTCTACAAACTCGAACCATTTCTCGAACTTGCTTTCCTGGCTCTGGAAAGTGGTGAATTGCAAGTCTACAAACAACTAGATCGAAAGAGTTATCCGGAAAAGGAAGTTCCGCTGCATCTTCGACTGAAAACTCGATGTTTGAGTGACCCTCAATCTTTGCAAGTCTTTCCCCCTCTTGTAGCATTTCTGGGGTAATATCAACAGCAGTAACGGACGAACATAGTGGTGCGAGTGCCCTCGAAAAAATTGCGGTTCCAGCAGCAACGTCTAACACTTTAGAGCCTGGTTTTAGGCAAGGTGATATCGTATCGATTATCCACTTCATAATATGTTCAGAGCTACTAAGATACCTTGCCGACCACTTGTTTTCAAATCCATGCGCTTGCTTCCGAAATTCATTTACAATCTCTCCTACATTTGAAGTCCCTAAACTGCGAGTGTTCAATAAGCTTGTTCGGGCAATAAGAAAATGCCTGGGCCGAAGTATAAACATGCTTTTGTTAACCCAGTTAAAGTAACCTTGCCGAATAAACACCTTTATTGTCGAATGAACCGTTAGTATGTTATTTTGAAAACAAAAGTTTAGTCACTGAAGTCATCGACATACATTTTTATATATTATCAAGTACCAAGTTGTTTAAACAAAATTTAAAAAAAGGAAGTCGTCTGTCAACAAGATGTTAATTACTACGACGACGAAGAAGTATTGTTTTATTATTATATTTCGATAATATGTAAGTCTAATAATCAATAAGTATATCTGTAATATAATAATTGGAATTATATTTATTATTACACATACTACTCGTACGTTAGACACTAACACAGCAGAGGATAATATTAGACTTTATTATATTGTAGATGATTATGTTTTGTTCTATCTTGTAGTATCTTTTTTGAAATAATTATTATTATCGTCTTCCACGACGACGTTGAACTTTGTACCTCCTCCTCTC
>JACLAC010003831.1_pt1 | contig 15671 bp, 8 predicted proteins | sample 8027881 | NCBI WGS metagenome assembly JACLAC01 (sample SAMN15725517, study PRJNA655200) | protist metagenome | isolation source: fluorescence activated cell sorting (FACS) single amplified genomes of... | place: Spain: Blaines Bay Microbial Observatory, Mediterranean Sea | collected 2016-01-19
TGGATAAAGATGACTTAAAACTGCATCTCGAGAAGATTCAAGCCTATTCCAAGGAAAGCAGCATGAATACCAGCAAAGGAGCTCATCACCGCTCTGTTGCGGCCTCAATCAAATCTATCACACAAAAGTATCCTGCCCACTTGTTACCAGATGGTAGTCTGACTTTAAGAGGCTTCGTGCAGTACTACTTGGACCAGTGCACTCATAGCGAAGCTCCCCTCTGGAGCTGCTTGTATGCTTATGGATATCGTAATGATCTTACTCGCAAATCCAATGAAAGCACAGCAGCTCGAATAGTGGATGAACAGTCACCAACAATTGCCACTGTATCTGTAACTATCGACGACGATATTGGCTCAACGGACAGTGATACGCCGATACCTACCGCTGAAAGTGGTAACCAAACTCTCGGTTGTGCCCCTTCAGACGATAACGACTACCCCACCGTGCCTTCCAAGGAGCTGGACCTGTCTTTGAGCCCACTGAGTGATACTATTCTCGCATCTGCCGATCTTTACGCCGCAGGTATGGCCTGTGCCCCAGGACCTACCAAGACTCTAGCACAATGTGCGAGCTTCGGTAACGAGCATAGATCTACTCTTTTAGTACAAAGCTGCTTGTCTAGACTGCACCTTGCCGCAGAGCGCAACGATCTCTTGGCTGTAGACGCGAGCTTGGATCTCCTCGTCTCCTTCCTAGAAATCGATGATAACATTAAAGAGGGGCGTGTACAAACAATCTTGCAGTACGATAGTGTTGGTGTGCTATCCGTGATACAGAATGAAATGCGAAGACCTTCTGAATGTTTAGCAAATTCTCATGATTCTGACGCGATGAGGACACGGTATAACACCTACCTTGCATGTCTGTGTGTCAATGAAAGCTTGCATCTTGCATTACAGAGAACTTCTGAACAGAACCAGGCTGTATATGCTATATACCGTCAGTTACGGATGCGGGGCGAAGAGTTCTCAGCTTTAGAGAAAGAAAGAATGGAGAGAATACACCTTGTTCTTGAGAACGGTGGGTCTCCCTCGGTCAACGGCAAGTATTCCTACTACGGAATCAAACAGGGTGCGGCTATGTACGAGCGCAGGGCCCCTTACACAACACCGGAGGGCAGTGTGATTGAGAACGCGCGTTACATGATCTATAAATGCGAAGTCAAGACCAGGGCCAACCAGTGGTTCATCTCCATTGTCAAGGAGGGCTCTGAGCCAGGCACCAATGCTGACATTGATCTCTACTATGCTTTAGAGGACAAGAGACAGTCAGCTTTGTATGGGCGGACACTGCCACCTCAGCAGTGGCAAGTGTTCGAACGCAACACTGCTATTGCACCTGCTCCAAAGATGGTTGCCACGTGGGAGGATGCGTCTCTGGACCCCGTCAACGCGCAAGTACGACACTCCTCCTCGAGCAGAGTCACCGCAGTGGGAGGTTCCTATGACCCCACGGGCGGCAATGGTCTTTCAGGTAGTAGCGCCTACGGTGTTACCAACACTAACACCGTATTCAACACAAGTCCAGTCAGCTGGGAAGCCACCGATGATCTTTACGTCGCAGAGTCGAAAGGCAGTGGCTATTTCGATAACTACGACGACCAGTAGGATGGAGCTCTCCAGGAAGACGGTGATGTAGCAAAGTTCTTTGTCCCATTTGTAATATGAGAGAATAAACGATGGTCCATCTAATACCTGCTCTACCTCGTCGCATCATCAATTCACCCCTCACTTATTGCTCATCCCACTCTCGTCTACCAAACACTGAGACCAGACTGCCAGACTGACTAGTGTCATTATTGTCTATGGGCTCGAACAGGTGTTGTACGAGACTTGCAGAGATATTCCGCACTTACTACTTATAGAGTATTAGTATTTCGGAAGAGTTGTTCCCTTACTTATCTATTACCACATTAATACACAGCAGCACACTTGCAAGTCCACCAATATCACTGTGACGGAGGGTCCTGATGGCGTAGCCACTGCAGCACATCGAGATTATTCGACTTTTAGCATGTTATTCGTATACTGATTCAAACGATTCATCCGATTCAAACGATTCATCCGATTCAAACGATTCATTCGATTCATTCGATTCGCCCCCAATCAACGGTGACTGTGGATCCTGAGAGTCTAGCCACTGCAGCACATCCAGATGACCGCCTTCGGCAGCAGCAGCATTGCAGGTCCACTCATCCCACGGACACGGAGGGTCCTGAGAGCGTAGCCACTGCAGCACATGCAGATGACCGCCATGAGCAGCACCCGCGCAGGTCGACTCATCCCACGGGCATGGAGGGTCCTGAGCGCGTAGCCACTGCAGCATGTGCAGATGGCCGCCATGAGCAGCACCCGCGCAGGTCGACTCATCCCACGGGCATGGAGGGTCCTGTTCTCTGAGGACTTTGATGCTTTCTAGACAGCCCTCCTGTCCTGCAATCCGCATGAGCTTGGTATCGAGCTCGACCATGCCATGCTGCACCACAAACTTTGTTAGGGCTTTACTGCTTAGATACGCTCGTAAACGCTGCGCTGAAAGCATACTGTCTTCATGTATTGATCTAGCCACTCGTAGAAGTAGCTTACTGCCGAGCGCCAAAGGGAGTTCTTCTCCCTGTAAGAGCATAAGAGTTTCTCTCAAAATGTCTTTACAAAGATGATCGATTATACTCATGCTTTATCCTCACTTATCAATCCTCAATCAAACCTCAGCTAAGGAGATTTTGAAAGATTTTTAGATTTGATATCTTGGGTGCTAAAAAGAGTTAGGCCAGAGCGCAATGACCTTTTTTTCTCCACCAACTTTTCATAAAAAGCTGAAAGCTGAAACGATGATCTGTGTCAGAAGTCTTTCGCTGTCTCTCTTCAGAACTTCAAGTGGTTAAAATATCAAGTGATTAAAGTCGACGCACGACCGTACCATACAGTAAGAGATGTTTACTGACCTGGAAAGGGGTTGACGGCCCTATCCATTTGAGCATATAAACCAGACAGCTTGTACCATTTTTTTCTTGGAGTCTGTTCAGTCGCATGGCGACTCTTACTCGCCCTTCCCACACATCGAGTCGGAGCTCTACCGAGACGAGAAGCCTGACGGATCTTTTGCATGTCGTTCTCAGGGGATTAGGACGTGAAGAGTCGTTGCAAGAAAGTGTTGATTACTTGCGTGGGGAATGGTTTACAAGTGAAGCTGACCTCTTAGCTGCTGTGCATGACCAAGTCGTTTGGGATGGATTGAAGCTGCCGTCTCGTCTTAAGCTGGCGCTGAAAACTGAGCTTATTGTCTCAGAAAAAAAAGCCAATAGCGCTTTAACGCTAGATTCGTCGACTTTAATGCTAAACCTACCCGAACCTCCTTCAAACCATCTTCCTACGAGGCAGCTTGCTCACGCTACACGACCTCTTGCTCTGGCACCAGAGTTGCGCCGACTCGACATTGGCCCCAGTGCCCTTGAAAAAAACCTGCGACTGAGACGAATTGAGAGACAGCCCCCACAGCGCATTCCTCGCACAACAGACGCACTAAGTGATGACGAAGCAGAAGTCGCGGGGCCCAAGACACACAGGCTCGAGATAGACACTGCTGCTGCTGCTGCTGCTGCTGCTGCTGCTGCTGCTGAGGCGGCTGCTGCTGCTACTGATACCACCACTACAGCTACTACTGCTTATAGCATAGATAGAGCAACTACTGTGCAGCAGCAAGCCCATCAACAGTGGGTACGCTGCTTCAGTCCCGAGCACAGCAGCTTCTACTATTTCAACGAATCCACGGACACGACGCAGTGGGAGCTTCCGCAGAATATAGACCCTGATGAAGTGCGAGATGATGAATGGAGTGCAGAAGCTGCCGCCAAAGCGGGTGAAGAGAAGGCTCTACAATTGTATCAGGAAATGAACGAAGCTCAACTACGTCAAATGACTCAAACTCGTTATTCCGAATTTGAGGAAGATCACATAGAAACAGCTGCAGCCGATAATGCAACGTCTGCTGAAGATTTGTATCCTTCTGCGGTTGTTGAAGGATTGGTCACAGATGCTCCTGTCTTGTTAGGTCAGCCTTCAGCACCTCGTTTGCATGGTTCGGCTGCTTCGTACCTCACTGCAGAACCGGATGACCCAGTGTCGTGTTTAGCGAGCAATGGGCGAAGTATATATGCTGCTGATGTAGTCGCGTTGCCAGTGGAAGCTTCAGTGTATGTACCGACCCAAAGCGCAGTAGCGACTCGTGTAAGCATCGACAGTAGCGACACTAGCGCTAGTGTTGGCTCTGATGCCGTCGCAGACGAAGACTGGGATTCTGGTGAACCAGGTGTAGGTGAACTAAATGATGGCTGGGACTACGAAGGCTTCAGTACTGCGTATGACAAGTACGAGCTTGAGGCGACGAATGGAGCTGGCTTCGAAGTGTCTGACAGTGATGGAGATACCAGCAGCGATGTGATTGACTCAGATGCCTTCGAAGCCTTTCTTGCAGCAGAGGCTGCGCTAGCGGCCGAAAAGAAGTTACAACGCAAACGAGAGAAGCAATTGAAATTCCAAGGAGATGGTGACCCTCAGTCTCCGTCCGCAGGCAGCTCTTTGCTGGACCAGCTGCGGGAGATGGGCTTTCCCGAGGGACCAGCCAGACTAGCAGCGGACAAGCACCCGGATGACGTCACACGAGCGGCAATGTACTGCCTCTGGCACGAGGAGCAGGCAGCCAACCTGGGCCAACATACTGTTTTGACTGAAGAAGGTAGCTCGCACGCACCTACGACATTGGCGGGTACCAAGAAGGCTGCATATGCCTGGCAACCTGGCTTCACACACTCTTTCGGGAGGGGAGGACAGCCCGCGGTGACCTCGTCACCAGGCGGTTCACCTTCCGCAGTGGCGTCTGCCATAGCTGATGCAGCAGCGCATGGTTCCAAGAAAGCAGCAGCGGTGATAAGTGCCGTTGGTGAATCACCAAGCCCCCCTGAAAAGCCCTCCAAGTCTGGCAGTGTGAAGTACCCGTCGCGGATGGCAATGTTTGGCACAGAGAAGGGGACCGCCTCGATGACTGGCACGCTAGGTCTTGATGAACAGAAGTCAACCAAGATGAAATCCATTCGGAAGCAGATTGGCACGGGCGTGCGCTCCATTCTGGGGCTAGGCGGAAAGGCCTCAGATGCCGCGGCCTCACCATCCCCCTCACCGTGAGGATTTCCATAGAAGGCACGCCTGAAGGAAGTCTCGTGCAAAGAGCATCCTGACAGTTTGCGCTATTCTTATCTTGTATGTTTATGTGGTTGAGAATAATTGATTGGCTATTAACATTTGTTGCACTCCCAAAAAATTCTAAAAGCAGGTTCCCAAAACCAAAAACAAAGAGGCCGGATTAATCACTTCAGGAGGTGCTAGAAGGCACTATAAGAAGTAGTATAGTATGAGGAGTATTAACGTAATATATATAATAAGAATCACCACAAGACAAAACCCGTGCTGCTGTGCTGCTGGAACTCCGACCTTGTTTTGAATGCTATTTGTTCTTTTCACTCCGTATGTAATATGTAGATATGGAAAAAAAAGAGTAATACGCAATGGTGGAATTATCCTTTCTTTCTGTGTGTATCCGCCTGTCTCATTCTTGTAAAAGTTTTATAAATGCCATTGATTTGATTGAACTGTCACATGTCACATGCCACATGTCACATGTCACATGTCACTGGATCTCACCTGCATGTACTTCACAACTAATGATCAAGGGTGAGCTCGCATGTAACGCGAAGAAGCGTTAAAAGCGATGCTACCGGACGATGTGGTGCCTGACATGAAGCGACTAAAGGTGGTTTGAGATATTCCAGCGGAATCTGCGAAATGCCGCTGGGTCATGTGGTGATCTCGCAAGTAGTGTCTTACGCGCTCTCTTTGATTTTACTCGCTGCTGGGGATCTTTTTGGCCAAGTCATCTTTATTGTAGTTTGTTTGTGTTAATAAAAGCAGTTGCTCCTTTGAGAGAAGAAAAGTTTTTCCAAGTTCAATGAAATTTAAGATTTCTTGTTTTCTTTTTTCCAACACCTCTCCCCCGAGGAAACTTCGGGGTTGTAACCCGGTTTGTAGAAATTCTTCTCACTGTGTGCGTGCCGCCTTTGAACCATGCATAGGTGTGTATCGCGGCTGCGTTTTGGGGTTGGTCATCATGCCAGAAATCGGTCAAGGCCCCAAGGAACTTTTTCAGCAACATACCGAGGCTTCTCTGTTATTTCTGAAGGTGATGAGAATGATATTAAGTCGTTATTAAGTGCGGGAAACCCTAGAAAACTCATTTCTAAACTACATAGTGTCTATAATCTTTCGGCTGATCTTCCTGCTGCAAGTATTTCATCGACGACGTTGATCTCTAGCCTGTTCATTACGGAGACTTGTGCACCGAATATGGACATGGTACTTTCTATCCTTGAAGCATTAAAGGAAGAGGATCCACAGCTTATGCAAAAGTGCTTGATGGAACTTGAGGAGGCATGTCTGAAGTATGGTCACACAGATGCTGCCATGATCGTGTATCGTAAAATGCACGTGTTGTCTTTCACTGATGACGGTAGCGCTTGTATGGATGTGCAGGGTGTTGAACGCCTTCTTGTGGCCTTGAAGAGAGAGTGCAGAATCGAAGACATGAAGTTCGTGTTGACGACGAGTCCGCTGGTAAACGACGATATAATAGTCCTAGTTGCGGAGCCTCTGATCATGGCTGGGCAGTTGAATTGGTTCACCAATAAAATCTTCAAGAAATTTGTGCGGTGTATACCAGAAAGCAATAGTGTCAGCAGGGTCATCAGAGCCCTCATGCGGGGCAGGGCCAGGAGGCACATGTCCTTCACCAGGCCGCTTCCGGATGAAAAAGTAGGCCTCAAGACTTTCTTCCTCTTGCTGGAAGCCTATCACCAAGAGATTACACGCCGTGGAAATGCATGCGAAGTGGCCATGGAACTTGTGATGGATAGCATCGATCGTCAGGACACCGCAAGTGCCGGAGCCACCGTGGCAGAGATTGCAGCTACATCTGATGCGGCTGCCGCTGCTCTCAGTAAATCATCACCTAGACAGCAGTCGTTTATGAACTCTCTCTCCTATTTGCCATCCTCATTCGCTGCGCGCCAGCTATATGAGATGGAGAAGTACGTCATGAGTCTGGAAATGGATCGTCTGGATGTTTCACCCGAAGAAGCCTTTTTCCTTAGACTTACTCCGAAATTTGAGGATTTAGATTTCCCCTTTCTCACCGAGGATAAGCATGTAGCCATTGACGGTCTGCACATAAATGATATGACCGCACAATTAGAAGTAAAGTATCCCACAGAGCTACTTCTTATGTCTGGCTCATTGTTTCATATCGCTTATGACTTCGAGCGAAAGCAATTCCACCAGCGCCATTCTGCAGAGCATCTCCTGCGCGGCCTGTTAGGCATTATTGAGAATGCACGCGGTGAGCTGGAACTTGCTCACGATCAGTATGATAGTGATGACTCTTTATACGCTGCCGCACTAGATGACCACGATGAGGAGAACGATGACGTGGAGAGTTTCTACGAAGATTTTGATGAGGAACTGGCTCTGTCTCCAGACTTGCTCGATGACGAAAACAGCGAACTGGGCATGTCAGATTTTGTGGAATTAGAAATTTACTCACAGGACGGAGAGAATGCCGGTGACACGTTAACTATTTCATACTCGCACGTGGAAGATGAGGCAGATGAATCGTGCGCCGTATCAACTTTGGAGATCGCCATGGGTTCCCAACAGCAAATAGATGATCACGACCATCTGGGGCGGAGTGCCGATTACATAGCTTTGTTCTCGCATGAAATGAGGCATTTAGGCTACAACCCACCGAAAGAAATCAATGGTAGCGCTGCTTCGTTTCCAGGGCTGATTGGTGCCTCGCAAGATTCAATACCAATGCACCCAGTAGCGAACGATACCCTTGATAGACTCTCAAACGATATTGACTTAGAAGGAATTGTAGATGAAAACTTTCATACACTCTCGTATGATATCAACTTAGAAGAAATTATAGATGAAAACGTTCATCATGATGCTTCGCACTACTGTGGCACGAACGTGCACCACCATGAGTTTATCTTTTCTGAGGACCTCTTCATGGCAGGGCTGCCCCACAGCAGGCGGCTAGCCCCGTTGTTCCCTTCGAACGAGATTATCAACCAGGACATGGAGGCGCATCACATCACATGGACAGCGGGTGTGGATGAGTCTCTAGATGAAGATGATGAGTAGAAAGATGCAGGGTAGGAATAAAATAATAGGATAGGATGAGCATATATTGTAGAAGTTGACAAAGAATCAAAGAAGAATCACAAGCAAAAATCTCCACTCTTGGTTTTACAGCTGAGAGTTCCGCACACGTTGAGCTACATTAAGGGCCCACTAATATGCGTGGGCGCTGTGTGATGATGATTAAAATGCGCTGGAGAAGCAGCTGACGGATCCCACAGCGGATCTCCCGGTTTGTGATTGTGGTGATCGACCCGCCCCTCAAGCTCATCAAAATGCTGCCGGACCTTGTGACGTTTTCCGTCAGGACCAACAACCCAGACGAAAGCGTCTCCAGCGAGTATACGATGATGCTCATTATGTTCGACGCAATATATGCGACCGTCATTGGCGTGAACTGCTTTGTTGCGTGAATCAATGGAGCTTTGAGGGCTGATTCCGTCCTTGTGGATGGGCGAGCCATCGTGAGCGAGAGCGTGCCTAGACGGGTGATGGTGATGATGATGGTGATGATGGTGGTGATGATGGTGGCCATGCACATCATGCCCTTCAGTAGGCAGCGGAAGAGTGCTGTCTTTCAGAGGTGAAGAGAGCGTCGCCGGCCCGCGGTGGTGGTCTGTCACCTTGAGTGGTGTACCACCCAGTTCTGCCCGAGCGAAGTCGATGGTGGTCGGTCGAGAGGGGATATCACCGAAGCGCTGCTGCGGGCCCATGGTTTTCTCTAGCACTGGAAACTTATCCAAACAAACATCCATTTCTTCATTGACCATATCTTTGAGCTCCACCAGTTCATCACGTATCGTTTCGACATCCAAAAGCGTTTGTTTGTGTCTTAATACTTCTCTTTTCATGGGATCACTCGTGACCTTCTTGAGTGCATCCTTATCTGCCCAGTTGACGATGAAGTCTTCGGCACGTCCAGTCATTTGCGATAGACGCTCGTACGTTTCTTGGTAGATCGCTTCTTGCCTTTCTTCCTTTTTCCGCTTCATTTGGTGCTTTGCATACATCTTTCCAACATCATAGCGAAAGGGAGAATTATCATACATGTTACCAAATACTTTGAGATGTGCTAGGCTATTTTCTACCTCTTTTCGCATTCGTTCTCGATGGGCTTTCTCGTACCTCTTGCGGCAAATCATGTTCTCTTTACGAGTTCGGACTTCCACCCTCTTTGTTGCCAACTTCGCGGATATATTACGGTCACGCAAGCGCGCTAATTCTTTCTCTATGTCTGCATCAGTAAGAATTCCCTCAACTTTACGCGCTCGCACTTTGTCCATGATGAAGTTTCGTCTCTAGGAAATCGGCTGATAATGAAATATTCAATACCTAATATAACCTTCCTTTTCTGGATAGACTATATATTAAAAGTCTTCACTTAATTAAGAAAAATATATATGAATAGCTAATAAGTCAACACCAAAGAAGATAGCTGCACTCGAGGGAGAAGCAGAGGGGCTTCTCCAGAATCTGGAGAGGTTCGTGGGTGCCCGAAATACCAGGTAAATTTATCGTAATACCAGGTAAATAAATAAGTAAGTAAGTAAATGAAATTCTTGTTAAATTCATTCAAATATTAACCACCGTGTTCCTCATCCCAATCCATAGCAGTAGCATCTCCCCATAGACCTTATTTACCCCGGTTATCGTGTACGCAGTAGTACGGTAGCAGGCGGTAAACCGGTAAAGGCATCCTGTCTGAGGCCGCAAAGCCTATTTTGCACCACGAGTCCACTGACTGTGTTCTATTCCATTCCTGATTTGATCCTGTAGATTCTCGATCATATCCTTGTCCACAAACCCAAATACAAGTGGAACTTCACTTCCTGGCACCTGCACGGAAATGGTATAGAATCTTACTTCAGAGACACGATCTCCTAATTGATAAACCACGGCTTGTGGTGGTGAGCGTTCAACAGATACAGAAGATACAGTGCAGTCCTTGAGGGAAACGGACTCTCTTGCCGTGTTTTTCAACTCTTCCTCCGTGAGCTTGTCAACAGGCCCATTCGGCACAAACCACTTCAATTCGTCATTAGAATCGACCACTACATCTCTAATTTGCCATCTATGCCCAGATCCTGTTAAGTTGCCAAAAAGGTATGAAAAAATGTCTCGTTGCCCTCTTCCTTTCTTGAAAACACGCATGCTTTGGCAGAATCAGAGCGGTAAGATGAGAAAGCCAGATTTAACCGATGATAGAGAGATAATACACCTATATCTCTTGATGAAAGTACGGAAAGTGTTGTGTGTTGCTAAAATATAGTGGGCGCTTCACTTTCAAGGATTGGGCGCACTGTTAAGTACCAGTTAGGCTTCGTCATATCATCGTATCACCGTGCGTCTCGAACTCTCGATTTCTCGATTTTCCTTTGTTTCCAAATGAACTTTTGTGTTTTTTCCACACCAGAAGGAGTCAACGCATCTTGAATATTAGCGATATCTTGAATTTGTTTTTGCTTTTTGCTTCAATAATTAGAATTTTGCAGGATTCGATTGAATAGTGAAGTTTTGTATTGGATTGAAGAGTAGAGATTATGTCGGCTTTTGGATTTGGATCTTCTTCAGACCCTCGCATGCTGTTGAGAAATCTAGATGTGAAATCAGCGAGTGAGAAAATTTTAATGTCGATGGCCCCATATACCCAACGCCTGTGCAATTTATGGACAATCATTCGCGGCAGTAGCCCAAGAGACTACAGGGCACAGATTGCAAATGCACGTGAAGTATTTGCGTTCTGGGTACACCTGGGCTTTGTCGATCCGCGAGATCAAAATATGAAAAATCTAACGATCATAGAAGAAAAGATCATGAGTAACGATTTAGGCAATGCGAACATCACGGAAGTACTGGCTCAGTGCCTGCTCGCTTTGCTATGCAATCAGGCCTTTCCTCATGTCGCCGTGGGCACCTTCCTCAATGGCGACTGTATACATGTCCATGACTCGTCCACGACACGCAAATACACAAACTTGCAAAAGCTAGGGGGCGGGAGTTACGGTCTGGTTATGAGTGCGAAGTGCTCCAACGCGGCGGCTTTCAGTGGAACACCTGAGGATGTCGCCATCAAGACAATCAACACGGCTGAGCTTGCATGTCATGACAGGGACTTGAGTACATTTGAAGCTCGTTTGAAGCGAGAAATCACGAATTTGAAATGCATTTCTCACCCCAACATTGTCGCTTTTGTCGACTACATCAGTCTGCAGCCTTTAGATGGACCTGTCATAAATCGGACAGCCGGAGCGCTATATGCTGGTTCTCGTCTTTACCTTGTCATGGAGCGCTGCCTTGGGGATGAGCTGTTCAACTGCATCTCGGAAAGACGCATTTCTATCCCTGATATTAAAGAAGGCCTTGCACAAGTAGCCCGTGCTTTGCTTTATTTGCACAGTTGCAATATCATCCACAGGGACATCAAACCAGAAAATATTGGATTTTACAAGAATGTGCAAACAGGTGAAATAACATGCAAGCTCTTTGATTTTGGATTATCAAAAAAAATTGGAAATACTCCGAGTCAGATGGGTACCACAAGAGATGCAGGGACTGCTAGTTACCGAGCGCCGGAGATAGCCTCTGGCCAGGCACACGACTTCAAAGTAGATGTGTATAGTTTAGGTATTACTATAGCCTTGTGTACTGGTCGAGAATTCCCAGTGATTAAAGATGAAGCCTCCGAAATCGATTGGAGCCTCTGTGTCCGAGTGATCCATGGGGGCGGTCACAGAATCGTGCGAGATCAAGATTACGATGGACTGCCCGCTACTTGGCTCCACACGTCCCCGCTCATGCGAAGACTAGTGAGTGCGATGACGAGACGGGATGCACAACAGAGGATCTCACTGGCTGAGGCGATGTCGCACGAATACTGGGAGGAACACGTAGTCTCTCCCGGGGAACTGGCGGAAATTGAAAGGCAAGGAGCGGAGACTGTGAGGCGAATGGACACTTCTGAACCCGTCATGGATTTATTCTAGAGTCAGAAATGGGCTCATCAGTACGAACTTTTGGGAAGCAAAAATGAAACATGATTTACAACACAGATTCACTGACCAAATTCCTTTGTATAGCCACTTCTATAACGAGTTCACCCTCACCTTTTAATATTTCTTGAAACCGCTTCTGCATCTTCCGGGGGTAACACAAGACGGGTCCTTTCCAGGAGTCCCGACTCTGCGACGCAGCGACATGCAAGTCGGTGAAACGGTCCATGACAGTGTTCGCGGCTTGCTGTAATAAATCTGCGCCACTTGCACCAGCTGCGCCAGTATCAGCTGACAGCAAACCCAAAGCATCCCCCCCACCTCCCACATCGTGATGGCTCCCAGGAGGTCCGTTAATAATATCGTCGTAGGCGTCGTCGTAGGCAAAGCGTCCTCCTCCAAAAAGAGCAAATGCAGCAAACCTGCGAGAATCTACCCAACCTAAAATTGTAGGTAATGGGGCAAGATCCCATTCGCCTTCTGCGTCATGACGAGAATACACAAAGCAACTCAGCCCAGGGAGCAGGAGGGAACTCACTGATGCGAAGCATAAGAAAGCTTCCCGTACACATGCGCGAGCGGTATCGATATATACAGCCCTTTGATGGCGCCAACGAACTATAGCTAGCAATACCCATACAAAAGTCGCGGATGCAAAAAGTATCCCACGAACTGTGGCTTCAAGAATAGCTGCCGGACATTCGAGAATACACGCATTTAAGTAAAGAGAACGACTGTACCTCCTGATATCCGGTTCTGTGTCTGCATACACTCTATCTCTGTCTAATATTAGGCTCACGCGATCCAAGTCGTTGCCATCCGGAGAAACGTCCTCGGTGCCTCCAAACGCAGCCATCATCGCAGCGTTCGCAGCGGCTTCTGTCTTGGGATCATCGAGGGAATGTATTGTCTCATGGATCTCTTTATCCCTTTTCTTTTTCTTCTTCTTTGTGTCATTGGTTTTCGTATGAGCTGGGATATTGACCGCATTGATGGGTGAAGTCCAAGTGCTTTCCCCTGTCTCCTCGTTGTGCCAATAAGGTGCCTTGTAAGTCTCATCAAAGTGCTCTTTCCAAGGCATAGTCTTTATCCTAGTTCATTTTTGCAATCATATATATCTTAGACGAATTAATCTTTGTAGCAGGTCTTCTTTCCTTGATAAACCTGGCAAATCGAAAAATTGTGGGTTTTCGCTTTTTTTAATTTTTGGAGAGCTTGAGCCCATCCTATTGATTCATTGATCACTATTAGCAAGTATTTCTATTTAACATCTATATGTCGGTTGTGAGTGAGGGAAGGGGAGAATTTGACGTCGATCTGGCTAGGAACGGCGTGCTTTCCGATGAAGACAAGGCCGAGGGAATGAAGCACTATCGGTGGGTTGCTGCCCAAGTCGAAAGTGCGATCCAGAAAACTCACCCCAATTATACGTTTGATGTGTCTTTCTTGGGTGAAAACGACTTCGGGGTTGATCTTCTTGACGGGGAAGACATCTTTGGTCTCGCACCAGTAGTCAAATCAGTAGAAAGCTCTACGCCCTTATCGCGGGAAGGGACAGTGGAAGATTCGGTAATGTGCAATGAAAAACCTTTGTCTTTTAAGACTGTAGAGTCTGAGCATGAAAACATCGATGAGAAACAGACCATAACAGAAGATGTCGACCTCGACGCTTCTGTGGACGAAGTGGTACAGGATATCACCCGCCAGAGCTCTGACGGAAATTCTATCAAATCTGAAACTGCGCAGGTGCGCACGCAATTAGAAGAATGGCTCGGTGTGAATGCACAAAAGAGCTCGGAAGAGCCCGAAGCGGTCGATCCTAGCCAGCCAAAGAGTCATCTAACGCGAACCCCAGCTATGGCTCTCAGTGTCGAAACACCCCCTATTTCGTTAACTTCCCCGTCACAGGAAGTGCCTTTAGCAAACGAACCAAGTGTTAGAGCAGCGGATGATGATAACTCTAGGAATACGGAATCATACAAAACTGAGGAGAAAGATAGGCCTCCACAGACCGGAATCGGAAGTGAAAGTTCCATTCGAGCAGACATGTTGGAACAGTTGCATGCAGAGGAAAAGTGGTTAGAGAACGCCATTTGGCAACGACTTCATATTCTCCGAGACGACTCCGCGGCCTCTGTGAGCAATTGAGTCGCGTGGCCAGGAGGCTGTGGGAGGCTGTGTGTCTACCCGCTCAACCGCTCAACCGCTCAACCCGGTAACTGCGCCATATTTGTAGTGTATAAACTGTGACTTTGTAATACTTTCACCATGAAACAGAGGGAGTAGAGGTCTCGCGACTTCATAAAGTGATGATGCAGCAAGAAAGTCAAGAGAAATAATGCTGCTGCTGTTGTTCAATATTACATATTTCTGTATACAAATATGCTAGGCCTCATGCGGTCACCCATGCTGCTCATAGGACCCGTCGGTGTTCACCTTGAAAATAACGCTGCTCTGACTCTTGCGTCCAGTGGCACCACTGGCAGTGCTTCCCCCTCCGAATGACTGGTTGTCTCTCCGAGCCTCCCTGAGCATAGAAGCCTTGTTCATTGCCTTGTCCCTGGGTCCACCGGCAGCATCCGAGAAGCCTTCGTCGTCGACTATAGTCTGTGCAGGCCCCATGCGACTCAGTTGCTCGTCCATCTCTTCTTCATCACTGAGCAAATCGTCCTCTGCTTCTGCTACTTCCGCAATATCCATTGCAGCAATCTTCAAAGCCTCATTCAACGTGTCCACCTCCTCCTTGTACGAGGTGAGCATATCGTCTACGCTGATGCGGGCTTCTTGTTCGCGTACGATATCGAGATTCAACCGCTTGTTATCCGCTTCTGCTTTGCGTAACTTTGCTTGTTCGGCTTCAAGCATCTTTCTAGTGACCTCATGCGCCATATCGGAGCGACCCACCATGTGTGTCTGCAACCTAATCAACCGCCAAAATCTTGGTAAACTGAGCAAGTGTACATTTAACCCCCAACCGAATAATTCGCCATATATTTGTGTGCCCACTACAATGGCGTCAAGAAGATAGCCCCAATGCCCAGCTGTACGCGAGCGGAAAGCTATGAGCACTAGTCCAATTTCAAACGCGAAAAACACAAGGGTAAAAGACAGAAAACTCTGCAGACCTTCGTACATCATCTGCAGAGAGAGGAATCCGAACATGAAGTCCAATCTCTCTGCTGGGGCATTCATGCTGGAGCCATCGTCGGCACCAAGACTGGCTATATAATTGCCCAGAAGCAAAGTCGTCGTGACCGCGAAGACCTCAAGTACGAGGAGTGTGACCAGAAACGCCTGAAATTGAGGCATTTCAAGAAATTCTCCCAAGCCTTCAGGCTTATCTTCGTTGATGTTATCACTGTTTCCTGAACTATTATCGGATTCCGCCGCTGGAAGACCCTTCTCTGTGTTACCACCACCGGTGCCTGGC
>JACLAC010000237.1_pt1 | contig 15666 bp, 16 predicted proteins | sample 8027881 | NCBI WGS metagenome assembly JACLAC01 (sample SAMN15725517, study PRJNA655200) | protist metagenome | isolation source: fluorescence activated cell sorting (FACS) single amplified genomes of... | place: Spain: Blaines Bay Microbial Observatory, Mediterranean Sea | collected 2016-01-19
TGAATTATCTTTTTTTACCATGAACTGCCACCAAACATTCCACCGAATGCCTCGTTTGCGGCCATTGGTTCCATCGTGTCACCAGGGGTCGCAGCACCGGGCATGGGTGTAGCGTTGTTCTGGTACATCTGGTTGAAGTCCGGGCTTTGCTGTGGCGCAACCTGGGCACCGCTTTGCATCTGAGGAGCAGGCATGCTTGTTAGTTGGCGATTCGACGGAAGAAGTTGATTCGTGTCGAGGTAGTCTGCCTGGCTAGGTTGATGCTGCCCAGAAATCGGTTGCGATACTCTAACAGTGCCTTGTCCGTGACCCTGACCCTGACCATGTGCTTGCTGAGGAGGCGCCTCAGTCCGACCATGCCACATATCGATCATGCGATCGATCAGGATATTCAACTTTGCTCCAAGCTTGGTATGCATGGTAGCAAGAATGATCAGAAAAGGTAGCATGAAGTTGGTAGGAACAAACTTGCCGTATTGGCATTCGCTGTAGGTAGGAATGTATCTGATGATCTTGTCAGAGAACCAAATCAGGATAAGCATAAGAGCTACCTGACCGAGGGACTCTGCCAGAATCTCTAAACTTCCCTTGGATTCATCTTCTTCAGGAATCAGATGTTTGACTGCCTTCAGAATGAGAAGCACAGGGATGATCGCGAGAGCGGCATATTGTAGAACATTCAGCATCTCGCACTTATTGTCTTCATCGAAATTGAAAACATATTTGAAGAACCCCAAAGACTCTTGTGGAGTGGCTTTTACGGTTTCAGTGACCTTGTCCATATGTTGTATAAAAAGAAATTAAAAATGTCTCTCGGGTATTATAGAATGTTAAGAAGAGTGCTAGAGTCGGCAAAAAGAAGGAAGTATGATGGTGAAGAGGTAGAGCATGATGAGAATCAGTATGCCGCATTGATCGATGATATTCTTAATGAGGGTGTCATAGTGACGGGACGAAATGGCAATACGAAGACGGTCTGTGGGAGCTCGATGCACTTCTCACTGAAGGACGGCACAATTCCTTTATTGACGACTAAAAAGGTTGCATGGAAGACCTGCTTGAAGGAATTATTGTGGTTCATAAACGGATGTACGAGCAATGATGTCCTACAGGCACAGAACGTGAAGATCTGGAACGGGAATGGTTCAAGAGAATTCCTCGATAGTCGAGGTTTGACCAATCTACGTGAGAACGATCTTGGGCCCGTATATGGTCACCAGTGGCGCCACTTCAATGCCGCATACACTGATTGTGATGCGGATTATGAAGGACAAGGTGCAGACCAACTTGCTATGATAATTAAGAAGTTGAAGGATCCTGAAGAGAGATACTCAAGACGACTAGTCATGTCAGCGTGGAACCCGTGTCAGCTGGACGAGATGGCGCTACCACCCTGTCATGTGCTTGTGCAGTTTAATGTTCTGCCTCCTAATCGTCTGTCTTGCTCTTTGTATCAACGCAGCGGTGACGTCGGGTTGGGTGTTCCATTCAATATAGCCTCTTACAGTTATCTAACACACTTGTTGGCCAAACATTGTGGTCTTGTAGCGGATGAATTTCTTTATCATCTAGGCAATTGCCATATATATGATGATCATCTTGAGCCTTTGGCTGAGCAAATATTAAGGAAACCGTTTCCGTTTCCGAAGATCGAGATTAAGCGGCAGTGTGATAATATTGAGGAGTACCGTGTCGATGACTTTGTCATAAGTAATTATCAACATCATGCTTTGGTTAAGATGGAAATGCGCAAATAATATAGAAAGAAGATCATAAGATAGTGTATAATGAGCGGAGCAGCAGGATTATCAGCAGCTAAAAGACGACGTGGCCCACAAGGAGGGTCAAGACAACCAACACCAGCACCGGCGCCGCCAGCGCCGCAAGAAAACCCAACGAGTAACTCCGGTGGCTTGAGTCCGATGCAGCTTCTACAGCAGCATCACCAGCGCCTTGGTCATATCGAGCAGGCGCAGGCCATGTTTGCCGATACCCTTGGGAATATGTCCGGGACTACAGGTGGAGATGATGGTGTAGCTATTGAATCCGTGAATGAGGTTCGCGGGCGAGTCGATGCCATAGAGAAAGAAATGCGTGTCCGGAATGACGAGCCACCTGAGGACCTGGCTTTCTTTAGGGAGAAGACCATCAAGTTGGAGAAGCAGGTGTCTGAGCTTAAGCAGATGATGATGAAGATTCAGACTTTCGCGATGGAGACGAACTTCACTCTTCTTAAATACAAGAACGGCATGGACGCTCAGCTAGCGGCGAAGGTGAAGCAGACGCATGCAGAATCGAATACCGAAAGCTTGCTCGATATCGAGGATGATGGAACGTTCGACGATGACGACCAGAATGGTGGCGAAGACGGGGGCGATTAAGATATAAAATTGATCAATTATCGATCTCTCAACTCTATAACAACAAAATGAAGTTGGTATTGAGTAACGAAACGCGCGCCGCACAATTCGCTGTCCTGTTACATAATCTGAAACTGTTCTCAGAACATGTTGTTCTATATCTGTCTGATGAGAAGGGAATTTACATTCAAGGGATGGACTCCAGTCACTGCAGCTGTTTCGAGGCGCAGCTTTATCCATCTTGGTTCGACCAGTTCGGAATCAGCCAATCACAGGTTCTAGGTATCAGTACAGTCATGTTGCAGAAAGTTCTTGATATCCGCCATCCCAAACAGACGATCACGATGTCATCGAAGGGGAACATGGACAAACTGGATATCTCATTTGAAGGTGGTCCGAAGGGAACCATGGATAAGCACTTTCAGCTTCCTATCATGATGATCGAACAAGATCTTATGGATATTGGTGGCGGGGACAGTTTGGTTGATGTGACATTCTCAAGCAAACTGTTTAGTGACCTGATCCAGCAGCTCAAAATATTTGCCGACGTCGCGAATCTAAGCTTCACTGGTGAAGAGATAACTTTGACGGCCAGTGGAGATGAGGGTTCCATGGATGTTACTATGGCTTATGCAGACGACGATCTGATTGTTGAAAGCGCCGTAGCTGAGAATGAAGATCCGAAAGAGACACTCATGAGTCAATCATTCAGCCTCAGGTACATCTCTGCTGTCTGTGCATTTAGCAAGTTGTGTGACACTATATTTATCGCATTTGGCGATGGCCGACCCATGGAAGCTAGGTACAATCTAGGAGACGATGATACATGCGCGAGTTATGTAGCATTCTACTTGGCACCAAGGATTGAAGATTAGTAAGGAGCGGGAAAAATTATTGTTGAGGTGTCTTAGTGATGCAGATCATAATGAGCATGTTGATATTTTGTATTGTTTTATTTCTATATCTCCACATCTATTTTCATCTGAAAACTAGTGATGATCTTGAGATATATGAAATAGACAGACCATCAAAAGACAAGCTGGAGGAGATATGCGATCTCCGTCAGCCGGTCAGATTTGACTTTGTGAGTGACGGTCTCCTTGATACCTGCAAAAGGCAGAATGTTCTGGATACGTACGGTGCTTTTGATGTTAAGATTAGAGACGTTCATCGTCCCGTACTAGATGATGAAGAACTCTATGTTCCGCTCCCATTCAACGGTGCCCTTAAGGTTGTTACCGATGACAAAACATCGCGGTATGTGGTTGAGAACAATCAGGATTTCCTCGAGGAGACGGGGATGATCAAATCGTATCGGTACAACGACGCATTCATCCGACCATACATGGTAGCTGCATGTGATTATGACTATGTGATTGGATCCGCTGGTGCTCGTACTCCTTTCAGATATGAGGTCAATTACAGGAATTATGTTTTCGTTGCCGAGGGTTCGGTGAAGATCAAGCTCGCGCCTCCGCGAAGCACTAAATATCTTTATCAGAAGAAGGACTATGACAACTTTGAGTTCCGTTCGCCAGTGAATCCTTGGGATGTTCAACAGCAGTACAAACCTGACTTCGACAAAATAAAATGTTTGGAGATTGTTCTTCCAAAAGGCCATATGCTCTTCATTCCCGCATTTTGGTGGTACAGTATGGAATTCGCCGAACACACTTCGGTTGCTAGCTTCAAGTATCGAACATATATGAACACTGTGGCCATACTTCCTCAGCTCTTCTTGCGGTTTCTTCAACAACAGAATGTCAAACGCGATATAGTTCCGAAGTTGGACGCGTCGGAATTAAAATCTGGTGGAAGTGTAAATGTGGAAACGGTTTCTAAGGACAAAGAGAGCGACTCAACTGGCGACAAGAAGGACGCCGATAAAGGCGAATAGGCCTACTCCATTTGAGGTTCCCTGCGCAAGAGCGGGTTCGAGTGACGGATATCAATTGTACTTCCCCAAGTATGGATGTGAAGACTGGAGTCGCCATAGAGCAGTCTTTATGGGCACAAGTACCGATGCCCCACCTCTACCTGTACCTTCAATAATTAAATAGCACACTTGATGTAGGTATCAAATAAACTATCAATATTGTATAGATGATGCATTTATACAATAGTAAAAAAAAGTCTCGTCCTGAGTCACCCCTCTGGACGAACATAACAAGACCATTGTGGCCTCTTGGGATGAACTACTTCAAAATACACGCACAACGGTACGATGTATCTCGACTGCAAAACGATCTATCTATTGCGATTCAAGCAGGTACCTGGGTGAAAAAAGACACGCCAGGTGACTGGAAGAGCATTACTCTTAAAGGATATCACGGCCAAGATCAAGATTTTTTAACAGATACGTGCCTGGGGATAGGCGCCGATAATAAGTATGAATATACTTCTATCATGGACAACTGTTCTTACTTCAAGCAGATCCTCGACGAAATACCAACTGACGTTTATCTTGTCAGGGTGCTTCGCTTGGGTCCGCACTCTAGGATTAAGTTTCACACTGATGAGGTCGTTTTCAAAAAGAGGGAGGAGATCATCCGGTGTCATATCCCTATAATCACTCATCCTGACGTGAAGTTCCAGATAGGATATCCTTTGAACGCCCCAGCCAAGGGGTATCAAGTCTGGAATGCCAATGAGCTAGGCGCTAAACATCTGGAAACAGGTTACCTTTATTTCACAAATGTGAATACCCTTCATGGTGTTGTTAATAACAGTAACGTTGAGAGATATCACCTCTGTCTCGATATAAGACCACCTCGTCACATTGTCAAACTCATTGAATCGAGTTTAGATAAAGACTAACTATGCTTTGTGTCACATCACACATCCTGTGTTTTAAAGAGCTTATAATTATTTGGAAGGTATGGATTATCCTCGAGTGCAACATAAGAGATCTTAACATAATCTCGTCTGTATGGATCTGCACACTTGCTCATTTGGTCTTCGATAAGTTCTTTCGAATTATAGGCAGGATTGTTGTACTCCTGGTGTGAAAAACTTGTTATTTTGTTGCATATGAAATCACTAGTTCCGAAATACGATAGATGCCAACCGCCGCGGGGAACAATGTGGCATGATTTCTGTCTCCAATTCTCTGGAAATAGATCCGTTTTATAGTGTCCAAATGGAATAGCTTTAGGTAGCTCCCAAGTACGCCCCATTTTGCACGTAAAGTTGTAGTAGTACAAATCCATATCCAGCGACACAGGTTGTGTTAAACCGCTGTTCTTAAACTGAGAAACCGTGTCGGAGTCTGGGATCTCGTCTAAGTCTGTTATCATAATGATATCATCGTCTTGCAAATCAATTCGTTCTATGCCACGTTGAATCGCATTCCTTTGGAAGTGTTCCAACACCCACGGATTGTCGTCTTCCGGCATATCATCTACTACAACGTGAATAATTTTGTCTAAATGTTTTGAAAACCGCACACGGTTTATGTTAAACAGCAACTCTTTTTGCTTCCCAGCGAACGTCTTAGTAGATTCAACCAATACAAACAAATCCACAGTTTCATGAAGTTCTTCGAGTCTGAGTTCTAACATGTTCAATTCATTGTAAAATATGAAACAATCGATTACCTTCATCTTATGAATAGTTAGTAGAAATGCTATAAATACCGACTACGCATTTAAGAGAAAAATTGACCTATCTTTCATTCTAATTATATATCTAGAAACATGCAGACATTCCAACCCAAAGACAGATATTATCAAGAATACGTATGGATCGATCAGATGGGAGAAGAGACTGACGTGACGCATATAGATCCTGCCAAAGAACGGCTGTTCGTCGGGGACATATGTGAAAATGGAACAATCAAGTACATATCTCCCTATCGGAAAGAGCACTCTATCCCAGGAATCCTGGTGTATAGCGGTCGTACATTCGGTCGCAAAGGAGATAAGATGCTTTATAAGTGCGTGCCGAACGATCGGAGACTACCATGCTTCCTTATCGCCTACGCACAGAAATCAGCAACATTTAATAAGGCAAAACAGGACCGATTCGTGCTATTTCGGGTGGGCGAATGGACTGATAAACATCCATATGGCGTACTCACGAATACACTTGGAGAGGTAAGTGATCTGGGAGTATTCTATAGTTACCAATTGCATTGCAAAAACATTCATTATCCCATTCAACGCTTTACGAAATTTACTTCGTGTGCGGTGAGACGGTTAGCTGCAGATCAGACGCCTCGCGAAGTCATGAACTCCGAGATGCAAGATCGTCGTGAGATGGAGATATACAGTATCGATCCTGAAGGGGCTGAAGATTTCGACGACGCCATAGGTGTTGTGAATACGGCTTGTGGAGGCACAATAGTTAGCGTATATATCGCTAATGTGACCGCATGGTTTGAGCTGCTAGAGCTATGGGAACAATTCACCGGTAGGATCTCGACGATCTATCTGCCCGATGGAAAACGTACCATGATTCCACCAATCCTCTCCGACAATTTGTGCAGTCTCATGGAGGGTAACGATAGGTATGCTTTCGCCATGGACATCGACGTAAGTCAGAAGGGGGAAATCGATGGCGTCTCCTTCCGTAGATGTCTGATAAAAGTGACCAAGAATTACGTGTATGAGGATCGAGGACTCATGACGTCGAGCTTCTATGGCAAACTGTTTTCAGTAGCTTCTGGTCTTAATGCTACAGGAGTGAAGTACATGGAGTCAATCGAGGATAGTCATGATGTGGTTGCATTCTTTATGATCATGATGAACCATCGAGTAGGCAAGCTACTTGCAGGTAAGAACAGAGGATTGTTCAGAAGTGTTGTATCATCTGACTCTGAAGTTCCTGAAGTTCCTGACGATATTAAGAAATTCGTGACCTATTGGGGGCGGGTTTCGGGTACATATTCAACTGCCTCGTCGCAGAAAGGGCATAGTCTTATCGGAGGGGGATTGGATGCATATGCACAGACGACTTCACCAATTCGACGTATTGTTGATCTGATAAACATTAGTGAGGCCCAGGTGGTACTAGGATTGGTCGAGCCGTCTCGACAGCAAGTTGAGTTTGTCAATCGCTGGATGAATGATATAGACTATATTAACACCTTCCTTAAGTCAGTGCGTAAAGTGCAGAACGATTGCGCACTCTTGATGCGGTGTGCAGAACATCAAGGTGAAACGAAAACTTACAAAGGTTATACTGTAGAGGTGAAAGAAGCACGCGGCACTTGGGAGGCAGTAGTTCATGTTCCAGAGTTGCAATTGACGACTGGTGTGTTGTCAAATGAGAAGCCAATCTTGTATGAAAACGGTAACTACACACTTCATTCCTTTACAGATGAGGCAACTCTCAAACGAAAGGTGAGATTACAGAAGATATAATCGCGCCTATCCGAAAGTGTTCTCACCTGCGTAAGTAAAGTATAGAAACCCATCACTGTCAGCGTATTCGTGATATATTGTACTTATCGTCGCTCCTACCGGAGGTATTGAGTTGCCTGCGAACATGAATATAGATTGTTCAGGACGAAGATGTATTCTTTGCCTGACGACGTACATAAACTGGCCTACACTTAAATCACTTGGTACCAAGAACTTGTGTCTGTCGATATCGGGTATGGGTGAGTTATCTACACGCCCAACAACGACACAGCAACGATCTGGATATTTGGTCCTCATCCGTTTGGATTCATCGTATCGCTGCTGAAAAGAGTGACGGCGAAATCGGCGTATGTAGTCGGACATTATTAATGTAATATAAGAAAAAAATGGGTCTAAGTTTGTTATCTTTATGCATTACACGTATAGAGATTGGTTGGTAGCTACATACTTGAGGGTCATAACCGGAATCTTGCGTACCTTTTCCATGAGATCTACACGCTGCATAGTTTCAGCGGCGCGCTCGATTTCTGCGGCCACGTTATTGATCTTGAGAAGGCTCTTCACAAACTCTCCTAAGAACACGCCGTTTGAGCTTGCCAAATCATTCAACACATCGCGGCAAGCAGCCTCATCCTCGGCTTTACACCAATTCATCGTAGCCTGTTGCAGGTCGAAGCATCTGTCATATGAAGAACCGCTTTCGAGACGATTAGCAACCTCATGGTCATAGAATGTATCAAGGAGATTATCGAGTTTCCCAGTTACGTGATTTAGGGCTGACGACGATGTGGAAGGGAAATGCAGTTTTTTGTCGTCACTGACCGAGACGTTAGCGAAGCAGGCGAATAGCCCTGCCAATTCTGTCGCATCCAGTGACTCGAAATACTCGGTGTCGGAGATAAGCTGTGCCATAGCAAGGGGGTGAATCTCTTGGAACTGGCCAGCCATCAGGCCTGTATCGGTTATGGAGTCACTGTCGTGGTTTCTCACAATGAAACCAGTCTTGTTAAGAAGCTGGACGGTGCGATCGACACACGACGCAATATACGTTTCAGCCCCCTCCTTGTAGCCTGATAACTTCACGAGTTCTTCTTCAGCCGCCCTCAGGGAGCCTAGCTTTTCCATGTCTTGTTTGATGAATTTATTACCTTCCTCCATGGCGGATATTTCTCGGAGAAGTTTCTTCCGTTGCTTATTCGACACGAGATTGAGTCGATCTCGCTTTTCTTGGAGCTCGTCCAATGTCTCGATTGGCGTTCTTGAGGCATGCAGTTCAGATTTTTTCCTTGCAACCGTGGCTTCTGCGTCGTTTATGTCCTTCTCATATGTAGCTACTTCTTTATCGATATCCTGTGTGATCATACTCCGATTTGCATACTTGAACAATGATCGGCCTTTCGCAGATGACGCGCAGATATTAAGTCCGAGTGTGAAAGATATCTTGAACTTGGAGACCAGTGTTTGAGGAGGTCCTGTGAGCATGTGTTTGAAAGCCGTGACGGAATCCATTTCAAACAGATTCGCACACAACCATACTTTACCTACCTTGTCGATGCCTCTTCGTCCAGCCCTTCCCGATATCTGCGTGTATTCTGATGGGTGGAGAAGACGCATACCATGGCCATCAAACTTCGACACGCCTGTATAAATCACCGATGTAGTAGAGAAGTTGATTCCAACAGCCAGTGTTTCAGTCGCAAACAACAGCTTGATCATGCGCTTCTCAAACAGAATCTCAGTCATCTCTCTAAACACAGGAAGGATGCCCGCATGATGAATCCCAATTCCTTTCTGCAGCAACTCGATCATGACACGGTACTCTGGGAGATTGAGGTATTCTGTATGGTTTTGAAGTCGAGTAGCTAGGATCTTTCGACACTCTTTTTCGATAATGCTCGGTGTATCGTCGCCTTCGTCGAACAAACTGAAACATATCTCTTTGGCGGCCAGCTCGACGTGCTTCCTGGAGAACACAAAGCAAATCGCTGGAAGACCTCCGTTTGCCTTGAGATGCCGTACGAGCCCGTCTAACACATGCTGCCTTTTCACCCACCATCTGTTCTGACGAAGATGATTAGCAATGTCCGCAACGGCGTGGTAATTCTTATCGTTGAAGGTACCACCAGCGTCCTTGAGAATGACCGGTTTATCCACGTACTCGGGAATCTTTGTCTCATACTTTGTTCCTTTACACTTTTTCGGAACACTTTTGTGTGTTGTTAGCCACATGTAGTGTGTGAGTGGAACAACGCGATGTGTTGTTGGTGCTAGATATACAGTTTTCGGTGCTTGCTCTGCCTCTTTGGCCTGAAGATTCTTGTTCGATTCGATCCATTCTGCGAGTCCTTCGGGTTTATCGATCGTAGCTGACAACATGATCATCTGCACATGGGGCGGCAGCATCATTATCGCGTTCTCCCATACACCTCCTCGATCACGGTCATTGATGTAATGCACCTCGTCAAATACGACGGCAGCTAGATCGTTTTCGATATCCATTTCGAATGATAAAGGGACACTTTGTTGTCCTGCGTCCTTCCTGAGTTGCTGATTCGTAAGAGTATTTGGCAAGATCTCGGTAGTCATGATGAGAACATCCGCCTCGGGATTGTCGGTGATGTCACCTGTAATGATGCCGAACGATATATGAGGATACTTACGGCGGAGATCTGCAAGTTTCGTGTTTGACAACGCCTTTATTGGTGCTGTGTAGATGACACGCTTGCCCTGCGCAACGAAGTACAAGATTGCGAGTTCAGCAGGCAGCGTCTTGCCTGATCCAGTATGGGCAGTTATTAGGATGTGGTCGCCTTCTACAATGGCCTTGACAGCCCATTTCTGGAAGTCGCTCAGCTCGAACCCAGAAGCCACCATATCGAAATATTCCTGATATTTCTCGTTTTCGGAAAACTCTTTGTCACAGAGGAGTACCATGGTTTAGTAAAACGTTCTGGAGATATTTCTATATCAATTTTAATATAAAACCAGAGCATGGTAACTACACAAGACATGTCCTTGATCGTTGAGGGGAAATATCGTTTGGTCCATAAGATCGGAGAGGGATCATTCGGTAAGATATTCTCAGGTATAAACAAAAATACACATGAGGAAGTGGCTGTGAAGATCGAGAGATCAGAAGGTGGGTCTGTTCTGCGGAACGAAGCTCGTATCTACACCGCTTTGCGTGGTGAGGCGGGGATTCCGTGTATGCGCGCATGTGGCAAAGAGGGCAAATTTAATTATCTTGTTATTGACCTGCTTGACGTGTCACTCGAGGACCAGCGCATTAGGTGCGGTGGGCGGTTAGGACTGAAGACAGTTCTGGCAATGGGTGTTCAGATGATACGACGTATCGAACAAGTTCATAATTTTGGGATCGTTCATCGCGACGTGAAACCTGATAATTTCTTACTTGGTAGAGGTGACGAGGCACATGTTCTTCATCTTATTGATTTTGGACTAGCTAAACGTTACATCAACAAGTCTCAACACGTCGATGGTCAGACAGGTAGAAAGCTCTGTGGAACAGCAAGATATGTTAGTTTGAATGTGCATGATGGGGTTACTCCGAGCCGTCGCGATGATCTTGAGTCTATTGCGTATGTGTTGATATACCTGTTCTGCGGGCGGCTCCCATGGCAGGGTGTTCAATGTGAAGAGCGCGAGGAAAAACACCGGGCTATTGGAAGAATAAAAAAGGAGACAAACATGTGGGATGCGTGTAAGGATTACGCTTTGCCTGGGGAGATATTGGTTTTCATGGAGTACTGTCGCCGACTAGGTTATGATGATACACCTGATTACGGATATCTGAGGGGTCTGTTGATGAATCTATATAAGCATCATGGTTTCCTTGCAGACAATCTTTATGACTGGTCTTCTGTATAACTCCTGACCGATGAAATGACTTAAAGCTATGCATCTTAGATAAGACATAATGAGTTCATCGGATACAGAACAACCTACGCAAGGAACAACCGAGTCGTCTAGCTGGTGCGGGCGGGTCAAGTGGTTCAACAACAAGGCCGGTTACGGTTTCATCACGGCTTCTGACGGCGAGCGTGCCGGAGAGGACGTATTTGTGCATCATTCCGCACTAATCACTGTCGAGGAGCAGTACAAGTACCTGGTTCAGGGCGAGTACGTGCAGTTCGAGTGGAGCCAGACGGAGGACGAGAGCAGCCATAAGTGGCAGGCTACGAATGTTCGTGGTGTGAATGGAGGTAAGCTTATGTGTGAGACGCGCAATGAGACGCGTAATGACACACGTGGAGCTGCTCGCGCTCCTCGTGCAGAGTCTTCACAGCGCCACCGACGCCCTCGCCGCGAGATGGGAGATTCTCGTGATGCGGACTGGGAGTCCCGTGGGGCTGGTGCCCGGTACCGTGGAGGCGGTCCTCGCACTGTCCAGGATGAGGATGGTGTTGAGTGGATGCTTGTTCGCAAGAACACTCGCCAGGGCAACAACCGTCGCTCGAACCGCTCTCGTGGAAACGACGAGGAGGCGTAGATAATAAAATTGATTTAACATTACTTATATGAATAATGTTAATCTACACAGCAACATGGGGATTGAAACCAAATACGAATACATTTACTATACTATTATAAATACACTTGGAATGAGTCCTATGACCAGAGAAGAATGGTTTAATAATGGATTTACTTGGCACGAAGCAATAAATTATGTCGAACATAAATTCAAAACCAGCGAAGATAAATCCGTAAATAATTATAGAGTTGATTATGCGGGATACGAACAAGATATAGGAGATTGGGTTAGAATCCATGAAAGAAATAAGGAGCGTCCTGTATTCGTTCAGTTTCAAGATGACCAACCAATTAAAACTACTGGTGAAGGTTCGATGTTCGTATTATATGAAGAAGAGTATGCTGAAGATGAAGACGCTTACTCTACTGGACCAGATTATGATGATTACGATGATTATGATGCTTTGGCAGGTGCGGGTGGTCGTTTATAAAATTGAATTATATATACCTAGGTTACACATAATTACAAACACAATGATTCTTCGTAGTGGTAAAATGAAAGAACCGGTAGCCAAGTGCTACAAATGTAACGAGTTTTATGGTAATAAAAGATACAGGTATAAATGTTCGGGTTGCCACGGTGCAGTACTAAAAAGCAGCTATCCCTGGAGAAAGGAAGAGTTTCGCAATCGTGTGAATAAATGGGCTCAAGAGAAGATTCGAATTACAAAAGATAGTGGAGGTTTTCGCACATTAAGACAGCTTGTACGACAAGCATATAGTGGCTTATGCTCGAAAGAGCTTCGTGTAAATGCTTGTAAAGGCCTAATAAGCAAACTTCAAGAAGTTTATAAAGAGCAAGGAGATGAATTCTACATTTCCGCGAAAGACGGTGAAGAGCTGTTGAGAAGAACAGGACAGGACACTCCAGAAAAATTCCATATCATTTGCCCGCTGGTACTAGATTGGTGGAATATGAAATATTGTGATTACCGCGGAGCTGAGATGTGTTACTATGGAAGGTTTGGAGATGAAATGACCTTCTGTGAGCAAATTCGAAGTATTCCTCCTCCTCCACCTAATAAGTGTATGATTTGAACCGTGCCACGAAATCGAATACTAATATACGTTCAAGAAAATTGAAGCAGAGATATATCTATAGTCAATTGCATAAGAAGATGCAGAACAACCCGAATCAATCGTCGATTTCCCACAATATCTTAAATCCAGAAGAGCTTATCGATCCAGTTGCATGGATGGCAGATCATTGTCCGAATGTTCGGAAGCTCGATGTTAATTGGACGATGGAGCGATATGACTATCCAGCTGAAGTACGTGATTGGATAATGAGCTCTCCTGATTGGCGTCTCGTTAGTACGGACAATGGTGGTACATATGAGCGTGTCGTACAGGTAGAAGCATCCGTAATAACTCCAGAAACAATACCACCGGAACATTCGTCCATATCGATTGCTATTGAGGCGCCCCCACCGGTAGCCCCTTCACCACTTACGCCACTCCAGATACCTAATGACGATGATGAGGCATACGAAACCATAGACATTAGGACACCGCTACCGTCTATTGCCGCACAAGAGGTGCCAATTGAAACGTCTCAATCACGTGAGGAACAATCGAAAGCGTTTGCCAAAGACTATCAAGAGACGCAACTAGCCGCAGCGATGGACGCGGCCAATAAAAAGGCTCTAGATGTGTGGGCTGATCAGGGGATAACGGCTGCGGTTGCGCACATGTTCAAGCGGCCAGAGAGCGAAGGTGGTGGGACACTCTCCTATTCGGAAATGAGATCAAGATATGGCTAGTATGCCGTATAATCCCATTGTTTCTTCGGAACCCAATGACTAACTCTTCCGTCATCAGACTTCATTCGTTCAACCTTATTCCCTTCATCATCTTTTCTTCTGCCATAGACTTTCATGAAACAACGCGGTCCTTTTCGCTGCTTCCATAGCAACCATGCGTGTGGGATAATGACGACGCAGTGATAAAGCTCATTTAGCTTCCTCTTTGGGAGGTCGTCGATTGTTGATGTTGGTGAGATCCCTGCTGCATACAGGATTTCGGCTTTGAGATAGTTTCCTATTCCAGAAAGTTTCGATTGTGTCATTAAGAGTGACGCCACCGAAGACCTACAGTTCTTCTTGCATATCTCTGACCATCTGTTTTGATTGAGGGCGTCGGCGCCTAACGTCACATCGGGACCGAGTTGTTTGAGTTTCTTATCTAACCCCTTTTTATCTGTGACTTTGAGCGTCCCATAGTGCAGTTGATCGTTGAACCAGACGGTTGTGTAATCTGTTGATATGTGAAGGTCGCAGTGTTTCGCTCTGTTTTTTCGCCATCCTCCAGATAGACCAAGTGTGCTCATCAGTACAGTATCGCTGCCTAGGATTATGTATATAAGCTTTCCTTTCGAACGAACATCTTTTACCTCAAGAGGTGTTCGTTCCAATACTTTATTCAGTTCATTGAATGCCTTCGCGTCTTTTGCACCTGTCTTTTTTGTATATCTTCCACCAGTGACACCAATTTTCGTTATTCTGTGGCCACTTATCCATCTATTGAGTTTGCTTGCTGTCATGTAGCATTCTGGTCCTTCCGGCATTTGTTATCTCTTTTGTGGAACAGATAATTATAATCAATTTTGCTCGATTGAGAGAAATTATTATCACTACATGCGTCATGACGAAGAAGCGCGTTTGTTTTGATTTTTCCCCGCTTTATCCAGAAAATTGATTTAAAGGAAACCTGTCTATCTAGACTAAACACCATGAGCACAGAGGAGAATCAAACACCCGCCACCACCACTCAAGAAGTCGATCAGGTCGATGCCGCATTTACCGGTGTCTTGACGACACTTACTACATTCCGTAGCCAAATTACCGCCCTCCAGCAACAGATCCGGGGCATGGAGAAGGTCGTTCGCAAGGAGCTTAAGGCTGCGCGGCGCGCAGCTGAGAAGAACTCGCGAAAGGGCAACCGGAAACCTTCGGGTTTCGCCAAGCCGTCTAAGATCTCGTCTGAGCTTTGTCAGTTCATGGGTCAGATTGAAGGCGCCGAGGTAGCGCGTACGGAGGTCACCCAGTTCATCATTAAGTACATCGCCGAGCACGATTTGCAGAACCCCGAGAATCGTAAGATCATCCAGCCAGATGACAAACTCCGCAGTTTGCTGGGAGTGGGTGATGAAGATGAGGTTACTTACTTCAACTTGCAGAAGTTCATGAACAAGCACTTTCACAAGAAGAAGAAGCCGCAGCAGCAGTCAAATGATGCTGAGGTATAGTTAATTAAATATCTAAACTAACATTATATGGTTAAGAATCTATTCGCTGATAAGAGGGTGGTAACGATCGTCGTGATCGTCGCTCTCATTGCTATTATTTTTGCCGCATTTACTTGCATGCGTAAAGATGAAGCAGGTGCCCTGA
>JACLAC010002478.1_pt1 | contig 15663 bp, 8 predicted proteins | sample 8027881 | NCBI WGS metagenome assembly JACLAC01 (sample SAMN15725517, study PRJNA655200) | protist metagenome | isolation source: fluorescence activated cell sorting (FACS) single amplified genomes of... | place: Spain: Blaines Bay Microbial Observatory, Mediterranean Sea | collected 2016-01-19
CCGACAATGTAAGAGAGATTTACTGCTTTCTGCGATATCAAACTGGGCTCGTCAACCCTGCACAGTGCTGTGTGTTTACTTCTTGCGAGTTAGGAAAAAGGCGCCTACGGCAATTGCAGCAACGATACCTGAAGCCGCGATGTAGTAAAAAGTATCGTCCCCCTGGTCTACTGTGCTTGCCTTCTTTTTGGCACTTCTAATGGCCCTTACAGGCACTACCTTCTTTTCAACAGTCTCCACTGCTTTCGTCTCTCTTCCTACAGTTTCCTGTGCGTTCTGTTGCATTTTTTTGTCATTTTCCCCACCAGACAATCGTCGCAAGCGTTCGGCTTTTGCCAACTTTTTGGCAGATCGAACGTTTTGCTCACGCATTGCTTTGCTTTCACTATCGGCTTCTTTGTGCTCCGAAACGCGCCGGGACCGTTCCTTCTCTTCCGCTAATTTAACTCGTAGAAAAAGCTCCTGTCGGACCTTCTCTTGGGCTTCTGCTTCTTGTCGTTCCTTTTGCGCTCTGGCTTCCGCCTCCATACGTTTCTTTTTCTCAAGAGCTTGTGCTTCTTGGCGTTCCTTTTGCGCTCTGACTTCCGCCTCCATACGTCTCTTTTTCTCAAGAGCTTGCACTTTTTGGCGTTCCTTTTGCTCCCTGGCTTCCGCCTCCATGCGTTTCTTTTTCTCAAGGGCTTCTGCCTCCTCCCGCTTCTTTTGTTCTTGGGCCTTTCGCTCTCGGGCTTCTTCCTCCATACGTTTCTTTTGCTTCCGCGCTTCGTCGTCCTAGCGCTTCTGCTGCTCCTGGGCATTTTTTCTGTCCTCCTGTTTGTTTTCTGCTGGAGGCACCTCCTCTACGGCAGCCACAGTCGTTTTTGTTTCACTATCAACACTTGCTTCTTCGGCTTCGGCTACTTTGTCTACTGTTGGTGTAGTGTCCGGTGTTGTTTCTTGTTTCTTGTTTTTTTTCTTGCCCCTTGGAGACCGTTTTTTCTTCTTTTGGCCTTCTTGTCGGGTCGGTGACTTTGCTGTTTTTGTGTCCTCTTTACTGCTCGCCTTTTTGACAGCCAACATTTCCGCGTGAGCGTCGCCTAATTTTTTCCCTCTCCGTTTGTCCTCTCGAGATAGTTTTACAGTTTTTGCACTGTGCAACGAGGGAAAGCCAGATGTAGAATCTCGCCGGTTGTGTTTCAGCGGAACGGGAACATTTTTCTTTTCTCCGACTGATGTCTCCGTTGCGCTGTCCGGATTCTTTGGCTTTTTCTTTTCTCTGACTGATGTCTCCGTTGCGCTGTCCGGATTCTTTGGCTTTTTCTTTTTCTTTCGATCACCGCGTTTATTTTTTCCTCGAGGGCCTGCGTCACCCTTTGCACCATTTTGTTTACTCTTGGGAGACCCCCCTTTGGAAGTTGCGGAAGCTTCGCTCATATTTTGTACAAAAAACACTAAAGCGAACAGTATGAATTTCTCTCAACGTAGTATTTTGCACCGATGGTACGTTGGTTCTACGAAACAGAGATCATATAAAACATTTTATCAGCTTGAAACGCATTCTTTTCATTCGTTCAAGTAGGAGAAACTTGTTTCAATTTTAATTAATAATAATAAAATAGAAACGATCGTCGACGAGAAGAAGAAGGATGATGATTTTGTTGTTGTTGTTAATTATATTTTATTATACATTTTTTTTTAATTAATATTTATTTAGTTAACTATTTATTATTAACCAACGCCGGTAAAACCCCGTATTAAATACTCCTCGTATTTCTTCTTCTTCAAAGAAAAAGAAGAAGACAAGATTTTTTAATCTAAAAATAATAAAAGAATCGCAAATTTACTTTTTATTTTAAGGATAATAATATATTTCTATTTCTAATAATTCATATTTTATATTAATTATATTAAATACTTATTTATCACAAAGTGATCAGTAACAATAAAATAAATTATCCTTAATAATAGAAAGGAATAAAGCAATAATGACGAAGGGAATAAATACAACTCGCTCTTCTCATCCACACAAATTTATATAGTCTAGCAACACTCTCTCCATGTCCTTCATTAATGTATTTCTACATAGCACCCAGTTGGTTTCTATTTTCTGAACGTTTTTTTAATAAATACGTACTCGTAGCCTACGAGCGTAATAATAAGTGGCACAAGAAAGCTTTTAGTAAAACTGTAAAAAGCTTTAGAATGGAACACGCAACAGCAAAGGAAGGCAGGCAAATAAACAAAGCGACGATGAAAAAAATTGTGGAAGGAAATATTATACTGTGTGCATGTATTGGAATTAGTAATAGGGATATTTGTACTACTTTTGTTTACTTCCTATATAACTATAATTGCAATTATTCCAATTTAGAACTCTCTTTTTTATTCTATATTTTATTAGACTTTGAAAAACCGTTATGCAGCACGGGTTCGGGTGCCTTTTTTGCTTTTTTACCTACCGGTAAAACAAAAATTGAAGTAAAATACCATCATCCTCTGCTGGACAACACCACAAAACTACATTATAATAATAATAAAAAAAAAATAGAAGAATATTATTATTATATATAATTATTATTCAATCATCATCATCAGTATATCAACAAAGAAGAAAAAAAGAAAGAAACGCACATTCAAAAATTGAAGAAAGAAAAAGGTTCATTTCATTGTTCTGAAGAAATACTTAATTCAATTGAATGGTAATCTTTAACAGGTGACGTAAGAATACAATACATAGTGTTTGCTGTTGGGGTTGCACAAGTAGAAGGATTAGAAGTTTTCTGCTCAGCGTCGAGGGCCTGCCGGTAATACGTTGAACGTGTGACGTGCGCAACCACAACCTGTGAGTGATATTAGGTGGTATTTATTTTTTGTTGGCTTGTTTCTTCCAACCCACCCCACATTGTATAGTACACTAAATCATGGAGAATTTTGCTACTGCCACGAACGCCACGGCAACGAAAGACGCTGCACAGAATATAAATTCTGTCTTGGCCGCGTTAAAAGCAAACGATGGCAGACTGCAAGACAAGAAAAATGACTTGAACGACTTGAAGAAGAGGAATCAGAATCTAAAGCAGGCACTCAACACTACCGTGTCAAAACCAGGGCAAAAGACTAGCTCGAAAAAGGGGGGAAACGAAGGGGGGAAGTCACCTTCGAAGCAACGGCGGAAACCTGTCGACCTCATCGCAAAATTACAAGATCAAGGGGACATGTTTACCAGAAAAATTGAAATCGAAAAAAGAAAAATTGACGATTTGCAGGAGAAAATTGATACGCTGCTTGCCAAGTCTTCCGACCAAAGGAAGAAGATGGGCGGTATAAATGCTGCGCGAGAAAACCAGATTGCGGTCAATAAGCGCTTGAAAGTATTAGAAAACAAACTGGACCAGTCCATGATCAAATACAACGAGAGTCTGTCCCGTAACAAATCCCTAAGGGAGGAAATCAACGAAAGCAGACGGCAGCGAATGGTGTACGATGCAGTGTACAAAAAACTGGAGCAGGAATTGGCAGGGAAGAAGAGGAAAATGGCAAAAATTATTGCAGATTCCAACGAAGCGTATGAAATTCGAGATTCTCTGCTGCAAGAACTGGACGAGCTGAAGACTGTTATGACAGATGAACAAAAATCATTCGAGACAGAGTGGGCACGATTGGGGAATGCCATATCGTTGGAGACCGGGGGGAGAGATGCCAGGAAGCGAGAGTTGGATCGACAAAAAGCAGAGGAGGAGCAAGAGAGTTTGCGGCAAGTAGCAGCAGGAGAAGAGCAACGGCTCAGGCGCAAAGTGCTTTCGGGGGCGTGGAAAATTGCGAAAGAAAAGGCGCACTTGGCCCTGTCTCAGGAGCGTATAACAGCGTACGAGGAAGCGTTTGCAAAAATATTGGCGACCACGGGAATAAATGACATTCACGTGTTGGTGGACAAGTTCATAGCGGCGGAAGAGAAAAACTTCAGCATGTTCAATTATGTAAACCACTTGAATGAGGAGTTGGAAAAGCTGGACATTTCCATTGGTGAAGTCAAGAATGAAATTGAAAAATACCGTGGACAAGACAATGAGAATAATACCCAGCGGAAGAAAATTCTGAGGGAATTAGAGACGCGTTTGGCGCGAACGGAAGCACGAGTGAAAGATTACGATGCTAGGCACAAAGACGCTACCTACGTCTTGAGCGAAATCAAAAACCAGGTATTGACGGTGTACGATTCTATCGGCTGCAAAAGCATGGGCAACGTGGGTGTTCTGCATAGTAGTCACGGGATTACAGACGGGAACTTAATGCAATACTTGGGGGTGATTGAGCAGCGCACAAACGAAATTTTGCAAATGTATTACGCAACGGTACAGTCCCACGGAAGCGACGTTGGAGGAAAACAGGGAATCGCTGCAGATCACAGCACCGAGAACGTAGGGGTTAGTGATATTTTACCCATGGGAGACGGCCCAACTGTTCCAAGTGGCACGGTAGAATTAAAAATTGAACCGCCGAAATTTGAAGACTATGGGCCTATGCCAGATGCTATGATGGACGATGATAGGCCTTTGACAAGAACCGAACTAATGAAGAACGCGGGGAAATATGCGGAGATTAACCTGAAAAAATCAAAAAGGCATCAAGGAATGGAAGAAGCATTGCACAAACTAGCAATTTAAACTCGGTCATTTTCCCGGGAAAATAATAATGCGTGTGTGTGTGTGTGTGGTATGGTGCGTGCATTAAGTGTTAAAAACAAATGCACATCATATACTACACTTATATATTAAATTAACAGCCAATACTATATATTTTATATTTTTAATTAACAGCCAATTTTCTTGCTTTTTCTATAATCTTAAAGCATTACAAATATAATTTGTTTTTAATACTCTTACGAAGTCTTTTAAGCTTTAATTTCGGAGTGTCCGCGACGTCCCCGTCGCTCATTTGCCACTGCTTCGGCGCCGACATCAAGCCCAAAAATTCTTTATGTACGCCCCTACCTATTTTCAACCGGTCGATCGTTTGCACCAGCTTCGTTTGCTTCGAGAGGAGCTTGGTCTGCTCTTCTAACCGCTCCTTCTCGTTAATCCGCCTCGTCTCGTGCTGACGCCAATTTTCCAACTCATTGTACAACACCTCAAAATCTTAAATGGTGCGCGGGTGCGCTCAAACCAATTTCTGTATTTCTTTCTGCAGTTCTTGTACTTTGCCTTCGATTAACGAAAATGTTTTCTCAAAAGCAGTGGTCAGTTCGATAGATGCACGCGTTGGTTTTGTTTCTCTATTCTGAAGCTCAAAACGGTCTAAATGTTTTTTCAGCGCGGATAGGTCCTGGACAATTTTCTGTTCGATTTCTTCTCGTTCCAAATTCTCGTTTGCTAAATTCAATTGGTGCTGGACACTCGCGTCTGCCCACAATATCGAGCGTTGTGTGTTATCGGGGCCAACTTCGGGCTCCAATTTCGGTTTTTTTGTTGACATAGCTCCAAGCGAGATGCTCGCATCACTTACTGCAGACGACCGAGACCACGACTGGGTTCCCAGCTTACTTTTCGGCAATTCTTTTTTTTGTAATGAAGGGGGACTGCTGCTGACGCTAACACTAGATTTTCGACCGGGAACATCGTCCATGAAATTGATTTCAACGTCATTGTCCTCTCTATGGACTGGTATGTCTAAATTTATAGTGTAACAATCGTCATCCAAGACATATGCGTAATTTACTTTTTCACTCGACTGTTCGAGCGTGTCAGCATGCTTCTGCTCCCTGAAAGTCCGTCTAGAATTTTCGTAGGAACTCGAAGCCAGTGTTGATAGTCCAGCCTCCCCAGACGCCCCACCGCAATATTTTGCGCACAGAATGGTATTTTTCAATCCTTGGGCCAACCAATCCCTTTCTTCTACAGAGTCCACATAAATATTGACTTCATTTTTTAATGTTTTTGTGTCTGCGTTTTGTAAAGTACGCTGTAAACTGACGCAATATTCATATGGACAAGAAGGGTTCCTGGTTACTAGTTTTGACATACTGATCTGGTTTATAGTTGGTAACCACAAACGCCTTGTTTCAGAGTTGCCCCCTTGTGCGCCCATAGATAGTGTTTTATATTTGCCGTCGATCCGTAATTGAGGTATGTTATCCTTCGCAGAATACCAGATCGATCCATTGTTTTGCAATGCATCTAAAGGAATTGCCAGCTTTACGGACATCTCGTCTGATCCAATGGGGCTACTGTAGCTTACTTCTGAAAATGCCAGGCCATAGTTAAGGACTCGTCTAAACGCGAGGGCGGCCCTTGCATCATCGGCCGACTCAAAGGGTTCACTGTTCATCAAAATATCAAGCGTATTAGATACCACCGTTGCTTTAATGTGCCCCTTGTCTGAGTCGATAATCTCAAAGCGAATTTCTTTCCTCGTTGTGGTGTGAAAATGACACCAAATTTGGGGCTCTTCGCCATTGAAACAAAACTTGCACGCACGGAATGAGTTGTATGATTTGATAAAACATTGGCCATTATCTCCTATAAAACATATTTCTGTAGGCCGAGTTAGAGCGCTAGCTGGTGTTATTACCAAGTCATCAGGCTTTCCAAATATCGAATCTACGATGTTGTACGCATCTCCCCCATGTATGGTACGAGATGACTCGTGCATAATTTTCCAAACAACTCCTTCGACGCCTCGCGCCATTAAACAATAAAGGTTGTCCTTGCTCGAATCCTGTGAATATTTTCCCGGTACTTGGTATTGACGATCCAACGCCTGCTCTACATCCGTCTGCAACATGGAAAATGCTGCCTGGAATAACGTGTGTGATCCCATTGGCGCAGCACACGAGTTCACGAGTACAAGTTCCTCTCGAAGATAGTCTTTGATGACTTGATCGCTGTCGATGTCGAGGCCTAGTGCTGTATCTATCGAAGCATTCTTCTGGACCTCTTCTTTTGAAAAAAGTGCCACCGGTATACTGAACAATTTTTCCGTGTGTATTTTGATCAAATCGACATATTCTTTACGTCTTCGAACTTTCAACAAATCACCTTTCAGGGTAGCTATGTATTTATACAGATCTTTTTCCGTATTGATAGCAGCACTATCGTTTTTCATTCCACCGCGTCTACGAGGTGAAACATAGCTATTCTCTAAATTTAACCGTTCAAGCAGTAAATTAAACTTGTTCTTCGGCAGGTATGCACATTTTACGGACCTACTTTTGGCATAAACGTCGTGGCGGGAAATTGTATCTTTAATCAGTGAAAGACTGCCAATAATATCGCCAGGTCTGCGTGCACTGGTTTTATGTTCCGTCTCAGCCAGTTCACCGTGAAGGACAATATAAAGCCCTTTAATCTTTTGACCAGTCTGGACGACCAATGTTTTTCTATCAAATACAATCCATTCAATGAAATGTCCAGCAATTATGTTAAGTTCACATTTTGAGAACTCAGAAAAAAGTGGAACAGACGGCAAATACTGCATTGCAACGCGTTCGATGTCTGAAAGCGAAGGAGAAAAGCTTTCACCGTAATCTTGAAAATTGGCTCGTTGGGAATTGTCCACTTTTTTCGGCTCACCGGCAGCAAGACCGATCTTTCCCTGGTAGTTAAAAGAAGAGGGAAATTTTCCTAAACTTCCAAACATGTTTAGACTATTTTGATTACACTTTTGCAAGATGAAGTCTACTGCATTGCATTGCACGAATCAGGGACAAATCGAAAAGGGGGGGAAACTTCAAATGAACCTGACCACTATTTCAGAATCGCTATTTTTGTTACTAACAGCTACATAAGAAAAAGAAACCACTATTGAAATATACCATCACGCATCCAACACAATTAAACAAATCAAACAAAGACTTCTTTTTTTTTTTCTTCTTCGGATCTTCTCCTCTTCTCAGTTCCTTCATATTTTCTTAAGTGTACTCCTCGTAATTCGCATAGTACCCTTCATAGCATTGAAAAAAGAAAAGGCACAGACGAGGAGGGGGGATGTTTTATTTTTCATCATTTGATCGATATTAAAAGACGACTACGAGGATTATAATTATATAAAATAAATATATTAATAATAAGGAAGAAGAGTCGTCTATAAAAAATATAAAAGGAAGAAGAAAGAAGAGGATGATGATGACTGAGAAAAAAAAAATTTAAAAAGAGGAGGGGAGGAGGGCTTTTTGTGTGTACAGTGTAGTTACATTTAAAAGCACGCGAATTTTCTAGTATATAATAATGAATGAGAAAGAAGAACATTTTCTAATTTGGAACGGCGAGAATTCTAATTTTTCAGATCGATGCAAAAATAAATAGCATTTCGTTGACTGTGCGTCTGTTTGTGCGTTCGTGTGTGTCTGTGTGTGCGTATAAGAGATGCAGTTCCAAAACTTTATTGTAATTTTTGTGCTACTTATCGCGTGTTCCAATGGCTCCGCGGTTGTTGACATAAATTCATTAGCCCAAAGAAAGGGTTCTACCATAATAAAGGTGTTTGACGAATTAGAGAAAGTGGCGAGTGTTCATAAACCATTGGTGGTATATTTTCATTCACCAAGTGATAACAACAAACAGGATTCCTCTTTTGAGGTTATTATTCATTCTCTCTCATCGGAAACGCACATGTCTCAATACACATTTGCTACCATGGCACTGGACAACAGTGACGCTGTTTTGTTTGATCGCTTCAATATTCGCAAGCTCCCTGCCGTGCACTTTTTTCCTAGTACAAGTGGCGGAACACATGGGAAACGGATTGAGCACAATCCAGGCATTGACCGGATTAAGCAGCATTTGGAAAAATCTTCATTGCTAGGAAAGGTGATCGGAACCGACGAGGGACATTCACTTTTGAGAGATACCAGAAAGTCTTCGTATTTGTACAAATAGAATTTTAAATGCCTTGGGGTCCCACGGGCAAGAAAGAGTGTAGTACACTAAAAGAATTAACTTCTTATTTCCGTAATTTTAAAAAATACTCAATACTCCGACCAAAACAATTTTACGAATTTAATACTCTAAATAACAGCCGCCTATATTTTTGTCTTTTCATTGTGCAGCTTTCGAGTACAGAGCGAATAATTCATTGCATTTCTCTTGGGAAACATACGTAGCACACCCGCTGAAAGCGACGACAAAATCCCCATTCTCATAGTGACCGTGAACATTGTTCGAATACTCTTTCGGGTACCCATTGAATACCCGCTGTGGAAAGTAATGGACGCGCTGAGACAACTCATGTTGGTTCATGAATTCAAACAAGAAGTACATGGAAGCTTGCTCCCACCATGGGTGCCGAACGAACACCATTTCATTTGCATCAGAGGTGGTTGGTCCATATACAGCCTTCAAAAGTGTTTCAGACCAATCGCTGTTCGTTCGAACCGCAAAAAAACCAGTATTCAGCATTGTCCCATCTTTTGACAAAACCAAATCTTTGTGTGCTCCCCCTAGAATTTGATCTGACAATAAAAATCGGAGATCATAGCGTTGTCCATCACTACCAGCTTTGTTCATGAAAAACGAGTCACAGTCAGTCCACACAACCCAGTCAAATCTGTCTTTCATTTCCATGTACTTCTGGACTATTTTTACTTTCTCCCAAGCTGGGGGGCGATCTTTCGCATGCGCGACTGTTTCAATAAACAATGGGTATCCAAACGCTTGCGCGTAGTTCACTTTGTTATGCGCAGAGAGCATGGTAAGCGGTGTGCGCAAGGGGTCGTATTGACACAAGGACACAATAGCCACCTTTGAAGAAACCGGTGCGGCGTGCTGATATTTCCAAGCCTTCTCCCATACAACACTTGGGTGAACACTTTTGTGCTCCGGAACTGGCAACGCATTTGTTGCACCCAAGTGCATCAAAATTAGCTCGTCGAGGTTAACATTATAATGCTTTGAAGCCTGATCTCCGCCAATCTCATACACCATAAAAGCACCATAAAAAATAGCGTCGGTAAGTGCTTTCTTCGCCAAAAAAATATCCTCTTTCGGAAGTAATGGAATTTTGGCTTTTAAAGTTTCAAAATTAATATCACTGTGTATTTTCAGCAGTGTCTGCGCTTCCTCGTAAAAAAGCCTGCCTACCAACCCTAAGGTTATATTGCTGTAGTCTCCGAGAGTCTGTCGCGCTTCTAAAGCGTACTCGAGACTGTCGCTCCGCTGTCTGTCTTCCCGAGCAAAACGCCCATTCTTGATAAATATGTGCAATTCGCGAGCCTTGGCATAGACGTAATCCTTGCAAATACCGTCAATGTTCCAAGGGTCTAGCTTGAGCCTCGCTCCAACTAGTTCTATGGCTCTGTCGCGGGTAGCCGCAATGTGTTGCCGCAATACTTCGCAGTCATCGTTGTGAGAATTAAAGTTATAAATCGAGCAATATTCATCTGCAATTGCTTCTGGGTCGTCTTTTGGGGCGACTGCAATAGTAATGCTCTTGCCATCAATTGAAAAAGCAAGGGGGACAGTGTTGTCAACGATTACGTTGTATCTAATTTCTCCGGGGCTGCCTTTACTCAACCGATTTTCCTCGACCTGAACTTGGTTCAACAAATTGGTTTGAGCGCACCCGCGCACCATTTAAGATTTTGAGGTGTTGTACAATGAGTTGGAAAATTGGCGTCAGCACGAGACGAGGCGGATTAACGAGAAGGAGCGGTTAGAAGAGCAGACCAAGCTCCTCTCGAAGCAAACGAAGCTGGTGCAAACGATCGACCGGTTGAAAATAGGTAGGGGCGTACATAAAGAATTTTTGGGCTTGATGTCGGCGCCGAAGCAGTGGCAAATGAGCGACGGGGACGTCGCGGACACTCCGAAATTAAAGCTTAAAAGACTTCGTAAGAGTATTAAAAACAAATTATATTTGTAATGCTTTAAGATTATAGAAAAAGCAAGAAAATTGGCTGTTAATTAAAAATATAAAATATATAGTATTGGCTGTTAATTTAATATATAAGTGTAGTATATGATGTGCATTTGTTTTTAACACTTAATGCACGCACCATACCACACACACACACACACGCATTATTATTTTCCCGGGAAAATGACCGAGTTTAAATTGCTAGTTTGTGCAATGCTTCTTCCATTCCTTGATGCCTTTTTGATTTTTTCAGGTTAATCTCCGCATATTTCCCCGCGTTCTTCATTAGTTCGGTTCTTGTCAAAGGCCTATCATCGTCCATCATAGCATCTGGCATAGGCCCATAGTCTTCAAATTTCGGCGGTTCAATTTTTAATTCTACCGTGCCACTTGGAACAGTTGGGCCGTCTCCCATGGGTAAAATATCACTAACCCCTACGTTCTCGGTGCTGTGATCTGCAGCGATTCCCTGTTTTCCTCCAACGTCGCTTCCGTGGGACTGTACCGTTGCGTAATACATTTGCAAAATTTCGTTTGTGCGCTGCTCAATCACCCCCAAGTATTGCATTAAGTTCCCGTCTGTAATCCCGTGACTACTATGCAGAACACCCACGTTGCCCATGCTTTTGCAGCCGATAGAATCGTACACCGTCAATACCTGGTTTTTGATTTCGCTCAAGACGTAGGTAGCGTCTTTGTGCCTAGCATCGTAATCTTTCACTCGTGCTTCCGTTCGCGCCAAACGCGTCTCTAATTCCCTCAGAATTTTCTTCCGCTGGGTATTATTCTCATTGTCTTGTCCACGGTATTTTTCAATTTCATTCTTGACTTCACCAATGGAAATGTCCAGCTTTTCCAACTCCTCATTCAAGTGGTTTACATAATTGAACATGCTGAAGTTTTTCTCTTCCGCCGCTATGAACTTGTCCACCAACACGTGAATGTCATTTATTCCCGTGGTCGCCAATATTTTTGCAAACGCTTCCTCGTACGCTGTTATACGCTCCTGAGACAGGGCCAAGTGCGCCTTTTCTTTCGCAATTTTCCACGCCCCCGAAAGCACTTTGCGCCTGAGCCGTTGCTCTTCTCCTGCTGCTACTTGCCGCAAACTCTCTTGCTCCTCCTCTGCTTTTTGTCGATCCAACTCTCGCTTCCTGGCATCTCTCCCCCCGGTCTCCAACGATATGGCATTCCCCAATCGTGCCCACTCTGTCTCGAATGATTTTTGTTCATCTGTCATAACAGTCTTCAGCTCGTCCAGTTCTTGCAGCAGAGAATCTCGAATTTCATACGCTTCGTTGGAATCTGCAATAATTTTTGCCATTTTCCTCTTCTTCCCTGCCAATTCCTGCTCCAGTTTTTTGTACACTGCATCGTACACCATTCGCTGCCGTCTGCTTTCGTTGATTTCCTCCCTTAGGGATTTGTTACGGGACAGACTCTCGTTGTATTTGATCATGGACTGGTCCAGTTTGTTTTCTAATACTTTCAAGCGCTTATTGACCGCAATCTGGTTTTCTCGCGCAGCATTTATACCGCCCATCTTCTTCCTTTGGTCGGAAGACTTGGCAAGCAGCGTATCAATTTTCTCCTGCAAATCGTCAATTTTTCTTTTTTCGATTTCAATTTTTCTGGTAAACATGTCCCCTTGATCTTGTAATTTTGCGATGAGGTCGACAGGTTTCCGCCGTTGCTTCGAAGGTGACTTCCCCCCTTCGTTTCCCCCCTTTTTCGAGCTAGTCTTTTGCCCTGGTTTTGACACGGTAGTGTTGAGTGCCTGCTTTAGATTCTGATTCCTCTTCTTCAAGTCGTTCAAGTCATTTTTCTTGTCTTGCAGTCTGCCATCGTTTGCTTTTAACGCGGCCAAGACAGAATTTATATTCTGTGCAGCGTCTTTCGTTGCCGTGGCGTTCGTGGCAGTAGCAAAATTCTCCATGATTTAGTGTACTATACAATGTGGGGTGGGTTGGAAGAAACAAGCCAACAAAAAATAAATACCACCTAATATCACTCACAGGTTGTGGTTGCGCACGTCACACGTTCAACGTATTACCGGCAGGCCCTCGACGCTGAGCAGAAAACTTCTAATCCTTCTACTTGTGCAACCCCAACAGCAAACACTATGTATTGTATTCTTACGTCACCTGTTAAAGATTACCATTCAATTGAATTAAGTATTTCTTCAGAACAATGAAATGAACCTTTTTCTTTCTTCAATTTTTGAATGTGCGTTTCTTTCTTTTTTTCTTCTTTGTTGATATACTGATGATGATGATTGAATAATAATTATATATAATAATAATATTCTTCTATTTTTTTTTTATTATTATTATAATGTAGTTTTGTGGTGTTGTCCAGCAGAGGATGATGGTATTTTACTTCAATTTTTGTTTTACCGGTAGGTAAAAAAGCAAAAAAGGCACCCGAACCCGTGCTGCATAACGGTTTTTCAAAGTCTAATAAAATATAGAATAAAAAAGAGAGTTCTAAATTGGAATAATTGCAATTATAGTTATATAGGAAGTAAACAAAAGTAGTACAAATATCCCTATTACTAATTCCAATACATGCACACAGTATAATATTTCCTTCCACAATTTTTTTCATCGTCGCTTTGTTTATTTGCCTGCCTTCCTTTGCTGTTGCGTGTTCCATTCTAAAGCTTTTTACAGTTTTACTAAAAGCTTTCTTGTGCCACTTATTATTACGCTCGTAGGCTACGAGTACGTATTTATTAAAAAAACGTTCAGAAAATAGAAACCAACTGGGTGCTATGTAGAAATACATTAATGAAGGACATGGAGAGAGTGTTGCTAGACTATATAAATTTGTGTGGATGAGAAGAGCGAGTTGTATTTATTCCCTTCGTCATTATTGCTTTATTCCTTTCTATTATTAAGGATAATTTATTTTATTGTTACTGATCACTTTGTGATAAATAAGTATTTAATATAATTAATATAAAATATGAATTATTAGAAATAGAAATATATTATTATCCTTAAAATAAAAAGTAAATTTGCGATTCTTTTATTATTTTTAGATTAAAAAATCTTGTCTTCTTCTTTTTCTTTGAAGAAGAAGAAATACGAGGAGTATTTAATACGGGGTTTTACCGGCGTTGGTTAATAATAAATAGTTAACTAAATAAATATTAATTAAAAAAAAATGTATAATAAAATATAATTAACAACAACAACAAAATCATCATCCTTCTTCTTCTCGTCGACGATCGTTTCTATTTTATTATTATTAATTAAAATTGAAACAAGTTTCTCCTACTTGAACGAATGAAAAGAATGCGTTTCAAGCTGATAAAATGTTTTATATGATCTCTGTTTCGTAGAACCAACGTACCATCGGTGCAAAATACTACGTTGAGAGAAATTCATACTGTTCGCTTTAGTGTTTTTTGTACAAAATATGAGCGAAGCTTCCGCAACTTCCAAAGGGGGGTCTCCCAAGAGTAAACAAAATGGTGCAAAGGGTGACGCAGGCCCTCGAGGAAAAAATAAACGCGGTGATCGAAAGAAAAAGAAAAAGCCAAAGAATCCGGACAGCGCAACGGAGACATCAGTCAGAGAAAAGAAAAAGCCAAAGAATCCGGACAGCGCAACGGAGACATCAGTCGGAGAAAAGAAAAATGTTCCCGTTCCGCTGAAACACAACCGGCGAGATTCTACATCTGGCTTTCCCTCGTTGCACAGTGCAAAAACTGTAAAACTATCTCGAGAGGACAAACGGAGAGGGAAAAAATTAGGCGACGCTCACGCGGAAATGTTGGCTGTCAAAAAGGCGAGCAGTAAAGAGGACACAAAAACAGCAAAGTCACCGACCCGACAAGAAGGCCAAAAGAAGAAAAAACGGTCTCCAAGGGGCAAGAAAAAAAACAAGAAACAAGAAACAACACCGGACACTACACCAACAGTAGACAAAGTAGCCGAAGCCGAAGAAGCAAGTGTTGATAGTGAAACAAAAACGACTGTGGCTGCCGTAGAGGAGGTGCCTCCAGCAGAAAACAAACAGGAGGACAGAAAAAATGCCCAGGAGCAGCAGAAGCGCTAGGACGACGAAGCGCGGAAGCAAAAGAAACGTATGGAGGAAGAAGCCCGAGAGCGAAAGGCCCAAGAACAAAAGAAGCGGGAGGAGGCAGAAGCCCTTGAGAAAAAGAAACGCATGGAGGCGGAAGCCAGGGAGCAAAAGGAACGCCAAAAAGTGCAAGCTCTTGAGAAAAAGAGACGTATGGAGGCGGAAGTCAGAGCGCAAAAGGAACGCCAAGAAGCACAAGCTCTTGAGAAAAAGAAACGTATGGAGGCGGAAGCCAGAGCGCAAAAGGAACGACAAGAAGCAGAAGCCCAAGAGAAGGTCCGACAGGAGCTTTTTCTACGAGTTAAATTAGCGGAAGAGAAGGAACGGTCCCGGCGCGTTTCGGAGCACAAAGAAGCCGATAGTGAAAGCAAAGCAATGCGTGAGCAAAACGTTCGATCTGCCAAAAAGTTGGCAAAAGCCGAACGCTTGCGACGATTGTCTGGTGGGGAAAATGACAAAAAAATGCAACAGAACGCACAGGAAACTGTAGGAAGAGAGACGAAAGCAGTGGAGACTGTTGAAAAGAAGGTAGTGCCTGTAAGGGCCATTAGAAGTGCCAAAAAGAAGGCAAGCACAGTAGACCAGGGGGACGATACTTTTTACTACATCGCGGCTTCAGGTATCGTTGCTGCAATTGCCGTAGGCGCCTTTTTCCTAACTCGCAAGAAGTAAACACACAGCACTGTGCAGGGTTGACGAGCCCAGTTTGATATCGCAGAAAGCAGTAAATCTCTCTTACATTGTCGG